>JACCDG011434849.1_pt1 | contig 102589 bp, 166 predicted proteins | sample 7442471 | NCBI WGS metagenome assembly JACCDG01 (sample SAMN15323444, study PRJNA562643) | freshwater metagenome | isolation source: river surface water | place: USA:Blue River Watershed | collected 2017-08-17 | reverse complement strand
TGAGTTTTCTTAGAATCAACATCGGCTTGAATAATTCCATTTATAGAAAATCTTAAAATATTAGGTTTTCTAGATCTTTCAATAACGTATTTTTTATTATTATTTTCAATTTCTAAAATGACAACACATTCACCATCAAATTGACGATTAATAATATCATCGCTTTTTATTTTTTTAGGAATATCTCCAAACAAACCATAACAAATTGCATTAAATAAACCTGATTTACCGGCACCATTAGAACCTACTTCATCATAATTATATCCATCTACCAAACACAACCCTTTATCAAAAGTTAAATAAATAGATTCATAAGACCAAAAATTTTTGGCTTTTAATGAGATTATTTTCATATATTTTATTATTTTATTTTAAATTATTTTTCTTGAAATAAAGTTTTCAATTTACCAGATTCATTAAAAAATTTCATTTTTCTAGCCTGTTTATATCCATGCTTTTCAATAAACTCACCAGCATGTCTTTTATTATCGTTATAAGAACGCAAATTTAGATCATCTTTGACATTAATTCTATTTTGCTTACCTCTATACTTATCAACCATTTCAAACACATTAGAACGATTAATAGGCATTCTTAAACGAATAGCTTTATATCGACACTTTACACAAGTAACAGCATTATCTCGTTCACCGGCTGACAAGTAATGATCAAATTTAAAAAAACACTGCATGCATTCAAATTTATAAATTGGCATCTTTTAAATACTCCATCCCTTTATTAAATAAATATTCTTTTTTATTTAAAGAAAGATATTTTGATAACATATTTTCAATTCCAATAGATTCATCAATACGAATCATTTGCTCATTATCTGTAAAGTCATATCTTATCTTTAAACTATTACACCTAAAGCCAAAAACACCTTCAAAAAATTCTTTTCCAAACTTAATCTGTTCATTCTTTTTACAATAAACAATAATACTTATATAATCTTCCGGCTTAATAGAATTTATTACAAGTTTCTCGTTAGGATATAAAAAAAACTTATTTGTTTCAGAATAATACTTAACTTGAAAATGCTGAGGTAGATTCGTTTGAATATGATTAATAGAATGACCATTAATCAATAAAACTTTCTTTTCTTGATTAGCTTCTCCAAAAGAATGACTATAAGGAGTTCCAAGATAAATAATATTTTTTAAAGACTGAGGCTTATGATAATGACCTACAATAAAAGTATTAAGATCATTATTCGGCAATAAATTAGCATCTACTCCACTATCATCTAAAATTCCACCACCTAAATCAAATCCCTTAAATCCTTGATGACAAAATATATAAGAAATATGCTTGAGTTGTTCTTTGTTATCTTCTAATAATTTTAGAAATAAATCATTATCATGAATATAAGGGATAAATGCGAGTTTCGTTTCACAACTATGATCAAAGTAAATTTTTTGATCATTATACAGATTAACTTTTGATAAATACTGTAAAGGATCTAAAGAACTTTTCTGACATTCAAGATTTTCATAATCATGATTACCTACAATAATACTTATTTTTTTATATCGAGTATTAGCTAAATATTTAAAAAGAAAATTTTGCGCTTCAGAACGAATAATCGCTTTAGTATTATAAACATCTCCTAACAAAATTAAATGATCGCTATCTTTAAACTTAACATCATTTTCAATAAAATCAAATAGTTTTCCTGCTATTTCTAAATTACTTGGTTGCAAATGCAAATCACCTATTACTGTTTTTATTGAATCCATTTTTCATTCCTATTTTCTATAATATATCATTATTAATTTTTTTCATTAATTCTATTTTCTTTTTTATCCATAATAATTTTTCATAGAAGTCTCTTCTTTTATCATCTAACCAACTTCTAAAGACATTCCATTGATTCATAATGTCTCTTAAATTATTAGATTCTTCATCAATGCTTATATATTTTTCACATGCAGCACTAGAATACTTAACATCTCTAGTTTGCAAAAATAAGGGGGCTCTATCAAAATATGCTGATCCAGAAGCTTTTTCATATTTCATTTTTACAAAATCAAAAAAAGAAGTTGCAACGGTTTTATAGTCCGTTAATAATGAAATAGCATTATAGATTTCATCTCCTAATGTTTCTAATAAAGAATCATCAATTTTAGATGAAAATTTATCTGAAAAAGCATGAATATTAGCAATATCCAATTGCATTGGAGTTAAAGTAAGATAGAGCTCCCTTACTTTATAAGATAAACCAAAATTAATTTCTACCATAAGTATTATTGATTCAATTTTCCTAATAATTCTCTAGCTTTTGCAGACTTTAAATTATCATCATTAGAATTATTATTGTTATTAACAATAGCCGAAGTTTCTAAAGTATTAGAAGCATTATCAAAATCTTTAGGATTAAAAGACAATTCAGCATCCTTTTTATTTTTTACACTAAAATCACCTTCTAATACTTTCTTCAAATCATCATTAGTAAAAACAGGATAAACATTATCAAGTTGAATTAATTTTGCTTCTCTAATTGCTCTTGGAATACTAAATCTTTTTGGCTGAGTAACAATTTGATATTTAGTATTAATGCCAGTACCACTTTTATCAATATTAATAACAATTGTCTGGTCAGGATCTAAAGGATTCATATTCTCATCAACATAAGCCTTTAATTGAGCATGAATGCCTAAATAAACAGTTTTAGGCGCAGAATAAACAAACATTTCATCCTTATCGCCTAAAAGATTATACAAAAATTTTACTTGTGCTCTAATACTTGTAGATAATGCTTTATCAGTTTCATTCTTAGAATTTTTTAATGCTTGTGATCGATCACAGAAAGCGCAAAATTGCTCTTTCATTCGATCACGTGCACATCTAAAGGTATGCGTTCTGCCTTCTGGATCTTTAATATAATGAACAATAACCTCATACCAAGGCAAACCATTAGCACTTTCACCCCAAGGAGGTAAAACCTTAATAAAATTTGACCCATCTTTCAAATTAAACCATTTAAAATCATTTGAATTTGAATTAACTTTAGGAACATGGTTTTTAAAACTGTCTACATTAAATTGCTGCATAAATTTAATCTCCATTTTTATTTATTTTTTTATTGACTATTTTATTTATTTGTTTTATCTTTTATTTGTGTTTAGAAACTAAGAGATAGGCCTAAACCAATATTAAATTTGTTTTTTAAACTATAACCCAAAGTAGGATATAAATAAGTATTAGAAAAAACATTAGTCTTATAACCTACATTAAACATAATAGGAGAAACGCTAGAATAAAAAGTTTTATCACTTGTTATTCCTGCTCCTACTCTAATAAACCTAAAAAGATTGTCTTTTTTAGATTTACCATAAGATAATAAACTTACTCCAATATTAGGAGAAACTAAAACATGCAAATTATCAATACTTGAAGTTATGGCGACACCTAGATCTCCTTTCACATTAAACATTAAATGTTTTTTTTGAAATTGATTGTCAGAATTTACTAATACTTCTCCACTAACAATATTAATAGGGTACTTAATGTTTTTCCAATTTTTTTGTTTAGAATCTTTACGGTTTGCTAAGCCTGATTGTAATAACTTTAAATAGCCTTTAGAAATAACTTGAATCTTACTAGTTTTAGAATCTTCAGAAACTAGTGAATCAATAATAATTTCATGATTATAAATTTTTGATACTACTTCTCCATTTTTTTTAATCATTACATAGCCAATTGGAGGCCCTAAATCATCAACACTACTACCTTCATTTAAATGAATTTCATGAAAGTAATATCTATCATTTTGAAAATCAAAAGTTTTATTAAATCTAGTTTTGTTAGGAAGTTTAAAGTGTGGTTCAATTATCAAATTATTTTTATCAAATAATAATGATTTAGAATCATTAAAATCTTCTTGAATCCTTTTTTTAAAATCATCATCTTTTAAATATTGTGATTCAAGTTGTGCAGTATAAGAAGAAATTTGATAATACTTTGACTGTAATTCTTGATATTGGTTAACTTTTTTTTTATAAATCTTAAAAAAGTATATACCAACTAATAACGATACAATCAATAAAAAAGAAATACCTATCTTAAATTTATTTATCATAAATCCCTTACTATATGTTCATTTGCCTCAGAAGCTGGACGAAATCCAAAACGACCAGCTCTGACAACGCTAGGATCATTATTGGACTGATTAGAAACATTATTAAAAACAATATTAGAATTAAATAATGTTTCTAATTCGTTTTCGCTCATAACTGACAATTTTTCTTCTACATCTTTTTTGATTTTGTTAAAAACCTTAATAGAATTTTCAACAAATTTTCCTAATGTAGACGAATTATCAATCGAAGCAAATGGCAATATTTCTTTCCATTCGGATTCAGAAATATGCTCTTCGTTACCATTAATAACTTCATTCCTATTAATAATTCTTATTGGATAAAAAAACTTAAACGTTTTTAAAGCATAGTCAATTTCAAATTTAAAACGTGTATCTGTAATAAACCAAATACCAGGTTTATCTTTATAAAGATCATATGAAACAATACAATGAAAAGGCCGACAAATTGAATGAGTTAAATCAGTCCCTATATATTGTAACATTTGTCTAGGAGTCTTAAAAAAACGACCACTATAGTTTTGAATTCCAATTCTATAAGGATTAAATTCCTTTAAAGAAATAACCTTTTCAGAAACTGCACTGCGCATTTCTAATAAAACTTTTTTAACTAATGGATTGGTAAACAAAATTGGCTTTGGAAATTCTTTATCTTTATTTTCATTAAACCAATCAGGAGTTAGTTGAAAAACTGTAGCACACATTTTTTTCAAAAAATTTGCAGTTACAATTTTTCCAGTACCACCTAATTTTTCTATAGAATAATCAGCCAAAGTATCTTTACCACTTCCCTTAGGTCCCATTAAACCAATTACAATTTGAATTTTATTTTTATATTTTTCAATTAACTTCATACAACATTCTCCTTTTTGTTAATAAAACTAACTTTTTTTAAAATAACACTAGATTGATTATTCCAAATATTAATCTCACCCCAAACCTGAACAATATCATTTTCTACAATATTATTTTCCAATTCCTGCCATTGACGAGGCCAAATTATTACTTTTATCTTATCATTTTTATTAGATAAAGAAAAAGTCCCCATTTTGTTATTATTCTTTGTATTCTTAGAACTAATACCTTCAATCTTACCTACAAAAGAAACTGTCCAACCATTTTGTTTGCTATCCTTTATTTCTTTTATAGAAATAACAGGTTTTTGGATTAATTCTTCAAACAAATTAGAATAATCAATATCTCCAATCGGTAAAACTTCGAATCTATATTTTAAAATTTGAAATTGATTTAAATTCCTATATTCTTCTGGAATCCCCTTCTTTGCCTTAATCAGTAAAAAATATTCTTCAATTAATTGATTTGTACTTTTATCACCCTCAATTGATTTAAAAGCTTCAGAAAAGATTAAATTAAGAACAACATCCTTCTTGACCACTCTCTTATTAACTCTTTGTATAAAGTCACTAAAGCTATTATAAGGCTGATTTTTTAATATATCCTCAACTGATCTTTCACCTAATCCATGAATAAAACTTAAAGACATTACAATTTTTGAATCTTTAATATAAAAACTATCTTTACTTAAATTGATATCGGGTAAAACCATTAATTCTTTAATTTTGGGATAAAGTTCTTTTTGGTCATTGGCTGAACCATTACTAAAAACTGCACTATACCATTCTAAAGAATAATGTTGTCTTAAATACTGGCAAATAAATCCAATCATCGCATAAGCGACACTATGAGATTTATTAAAACCATATCTAGCAAATGATTCAATCTGATCCCATATTTCACTAGCTCGATCTATATTAATATCTGAAAAACTCTGTACTGCATAATCAACAAAACGAACTTTATATGATTGAAGTAAATCTTTATTCTTTGAACCCATTGCCCTACGTACTTCATCTGATTCTTCTAAACTAAATCCACCTAATATTTGTACTGAAAGCATTACTTGTTCTTGATAGACAATAATTCCATAAGTATCTTTTAAGGTTTCTATCAATGAATCATGAGGATATTTTATTTGCTCTTTACCATTCTTTCTTAAAATAAAATGTTTATCCATTCCTACATCCATAGGACCAGGGCGGCCTAATGCTGTAATAGCAGCTAAATCCTCTAAACTATCAACCGCCTCCATTTGAGCAAGAATATTTTTACCTACAAAAGTACTAAATTGAAAAATTGTGTCAGTATCAGCCTTTGAAAAAGCATCTAATGTTTTTTTATCATTCCAATCTATCAAATAAGGATCTATATCAATATTATGATTCAATTTTATCAATCTCAAACATTCTGCAATATCTCTTAAAGTATTAAGTCCTAGAAAATCATATTTAACAACACCGGCTTTTTTACACCAATCAGCAGTATATTGAGTAACCCAATCTCCATGACTATTCCATAAAGGAATAGTATCGGATAAAGGCTTAGAAGAGACTATTAAACCGCAAGGATGGGAACCTTTTTGACGACATTGACCTAGCAAATCAATAACTGCATCATACACATCTTTATTCTTATTTAAAAAATCAGCTAATTTTTTATTTTCTAATAGGTGATTTTGAAAAAACTCTAATTCGTCTTCACCCTGTTGTGACTGAGGAATAAAAGATGTTAAATTATTTTTTTCTTCAAAACTCATTTCTGGTTTTAATACAGCTAAAACATCTTTTAAAGCTCCTTTAGCTTTCAAAGTTTGAATCGTACCCATTATAGCTACATATTCTTGACCAAACTTTTCAATTACATATTTTTTAACAGCATGAGGATCGGAAAAATCCATATCAATATCTGGAAAAGTTCCATTAATGATTCTTCCTTTATTAATAAAACGATCAAATGAAAGATTATATTTTATAGGATCTAAATGAGTAATTTTTAAACCATAAACCAATAAAGAACCTGAAGCAGAGCCACGACCAGGTCCTACAGTAATACCATTCTTACCGCACCATCTTACAACATCTTCAAGCAGTAAAAAATAAGGTAGAAAATTAATTACTCCATTTTTAAATAAAGTATTGTATTCATATTTTAATCGTTCAAAATAAACTGTATTATTAAGATCTATACGATTATTATTTTGAATAACCTTAATGAACAAACTTTCTTGATCATCACCTAACTCATATAATTCATGCTGAGTAATATCAATATTAGGCAATAACGATTCAAATTTAGGAATGTCAAATTGACACTTATCAACAATTAAATTAGAATTAATCATTGATTCTTCAAGATAATCTAATAAATACTCATGATGAATAGCAATTTTTTCTACTAATTGTTTAGGAGTAAAAAGATGATGACTTTGATCAAAATCCCAATTTCCTTTTGATCGAGCATGTAACTTTATATCTTGTAGAACTTTCATTCTACTATCTGTAATATGAGCATCAGGAGTTATAACTAATGGAATATTATATATCTTGGAAAGTTCAATTAACCGTTGATTAACTATTTCTTGCTTGTTAATATTTTCATTATCTTCGATAACAATAGAAGGCTGCAGCTCCAAATAATAATTATCTTTAAATTGACCATAAAATTCTTTTAATAAAATCTCTTCTAATCCTGTTTTTTCTATTATATTCTTACTCAACGGACCTGCTAAACATCCTGATAAAACAGTCAATCCATCTTTATGATCAAATAATTCTGAAAAAGTTATTCTTGGCCGATAATAAAAATGATCCGATCTAAATGAAACTGAAGACAACCGACAAAGATTTTTGTAACCTTCAAAACTATTAGATAATATTGTTATATGATAATACTTTTTAGTTGGCTCATTTTCATCTAACTTTTCAACAATATAAAATTCACAACCCATTACTATCGGAAATTTTTCTTTTTTACCTACAGTATATAACTCCAACAAAGAAGAACAGTCTCCATGATCTGTAATCGATAAACCATAAAGACCCTTTTCTTTAGCTGCCTTTATCCATTGCGGAATACTACCTACACCATCCAAACTAAAATGCGAATGTGTGTGTAATGAAGAATATGTTAAACTAGACATGAATAAATCTTTCCATAATTATTACTAAAATCAGTTGATTGATCTAAAAAAATATTAGCTTGATCAATATTACAATCACCTAAATCTTTAATTCCATTAGGAAGATTTAAAATTTTAATATTAAAGTAAGGGCAGAATTCAGATATTAATTGGCTAATTTCTCGATTTGCATCAGGATCTAAACCTATATAAATCCTATTAAGATTTTCCATTCCTATTAATAAATTAATTTGTTCATTGCTAATAGTTTTACCAAGAATAGCTACTGAATTAAATTGATAAGATTTATGACAATCAACTGGTCCTTCTACAATAGTCACAAATGATTCATGCTTTACTCTATTAAAATTATAAAGAATGGTATTTTTTTTAAATCCTTTAGGTTGAGTTAAAATTTTTATAGGATCAAGACCAGTAATATCTCTGGCTTGCCAGCCTACAAGCCTATTTAAATGATCATAAATAGGAAAGATAACTCGTTTTTGAAATGGACTATACCTGATATTAAACAAATCTACAAGTTCTTGTGTATAGCCACGTTCTTTTTTTAAATAAATAGAAACTTCAGAATGGTCGTTTAAATCAATCTTAGAAAAATGAGGTAAAGATTGTTCTTTAAATAATTCAGTTTTATTTAAATCACTGTCTAAAATATCATCTAATTTTTTAGTGGGAGTACAAAAAGATTGACCTTTTAATAAAGAAATAACTTTTGGAACTGATATATCATCTATTATTTGAATAAATTTAATTAAACTTCCTTTGAAATTACAAACAAAGCATTTAAAAAATTTACTCTCTCTATTTAAAATCATCTTTCTGTTTTTTTTACAACTAATACAATGTTCTATTAAATAATAAGTCGATTTCTTTTCATATTTTACTCCTCTACTTTTTAAAAAATTTTCTATATCATAATTTTTAACTAAGAGATTGTAATTGAGTAGATCGTTCATTTTGGATAACATCAGATTGGCTTAAACTAAAAGGATAAATCCCACATGATTTATCATAAACAATAATTCTATCTATATCAGTATTACATTCAACAGCCAAATTCACTTTACCGTCTTTTTGTTTAGCAAGGAGAATTTTTATTTTATTATTAATTGTATCTTGAAGACTACGGGTGAGGGTAAGAACAGTAGGAGAGCATCTAATTATTTCGAAACATTCAGATATATCAGTTAATCCTAACAATTTTTCACCTTTCTCAGTCTTATTATGCGAATCACGTGTACCTTGTGCAGCAGTTACTACAGCAGCATTTAATTCAGCTGCCAATCCTCCTAATGCTCTATAGACAATAGCTTGATTATGACGAACTTCTTTACTTGCATACTTCGTATAAAGTAATTGAGCATAATCAACAATAATCATATCAAAGTTAAAATCATTAATCTTATGTTTTGCATAAGATATTACCTCTTCAACAGTAGTGCCATGCATTTGCCAAGGCTTTAAGATTAAATTTGCATCAATTTGATATTTAGCATTAGAAATTTTTTCTTTATCACGATCATCAAAAGATGAAAATCCTTGATAAAATCTCATATAAGGAATTTCAGTAAAACGAGATAAAAATCTCAATGTCATCTGATCATCATGACCTTCGTGGTAAATAAATAAAACTTTTTTGCCTGCTTTAATTGCATTATATGCAATATTAATTAATGTAATTGTTTTTCCAGCATTTGTTGATCCTAAAATAGTTGTTAAAAGACCTTTAGATAATCCACCTAACATCGCATCATCTAATAAAGGAATACCTAAAGGAATATTATTATCTGCTACATTAGAAACCTTTTGAATAATTGATTCAATATCTCTGAAATTAATAATTTTATCTTCATTAAAATCAATTTGATTTAATCGATTAATTGCATAATTTGTAAAATCATAAGCTTTTTCTTTTTGATCGCTATTAAAAAGCTCTGCTACATTTTTATGCAAATTTCTAAACTCACGACTTTTTACCCATCCAGTTAATTCATTCCTGACATATAATTCATCAGTATAATTAGAATTTTCAATCTTCTCTAAAATAATCTCATACTTAACCCTATCTCTAGGATCAAATTTAAGAATTTCGTTATGTAATGTTATAAATTCAATCTTCTTTTTATACTTGTCATAATGCTTTGAAATAATTTCAAAAAACCATTGAATAGTAGAATTCTCAAAATAATTAGCATTTAAAAATGATGAAGCTTTAGTTAAAAAATTTTCATTAATCACCATCATTCTTAAAATATGATATTGAATTGAAATATCGATAGGTAAAAACGAATCCTTATCCGTTTTTTCAGGAGTATCATCGAACATATTAAATTTTCCTAAAATAAATTATTAAATTGCTTGAGAATCGTCTTGAGGAATTGGATTTAATTGATGCCAAGTATGCTCACAAAAATTTCTATTATCAATAAGATGCGATACCCAAATCGTACCATCATCACATAAAGCACAAACTACTTCACAATTATTTTGATCATCTCTAAATGTTGAAATTTGAATTGGATTTCTCATTTTATTCTCCTATTTTATATTTTTATTATAAACAACAACCTACTTTTTTACTAATACGGATTGCCTTCTCAGGGCTAAGAGTTTTCTTTTTTTGTAACATTACATTTCTATAATACTCACCAAGTTCACCTAAAAAAAATGGATTACCTATTACTGAATATCGCCATTTATACAATAATTGTTCATAATCAGCATCATCAATCCATTTTTTTAATTTTTTAAAATTTAAATCTTTCATTCTGATTATTAATTTTAATTAAAATTTTCTATTATAAACTACATACACCATTAGGACATGAAATTAATTGACTCGCTTCTTCATATGATAATGATTCTAAAGGTGCACCACCTCTTGAACCATCTACATACATTGTAAGACCTTTTAAATAAGGTAAATAATCTAAAAATAAATCGTATAGTTCTTCTTTAGGATAATTTGCAGGAATATTAATTGTTTTTGAAATGGCCTGATCTGTATGCTTTTGACAAACTTTTTGAATTTCTAAATGATCTTTAACAGATAAATCATACGAAGATTGGAAATGATCAACACTTTTACTATTTTCTATAAACTCTCTATATAAAGGATGAATAATATTTTCAACTTCTAATTGATCACCTTTAAAATATTTTCTCTTATAAGCATAAGCAAAAATAGGTTCGATACCTGAAGTAACCCCACAAACCGAAGAGATTGTACCTGTAGGAGCTATAGAAAGTAAAGCACAATTTCTAATGCCATACATTTTTATCTTTTCTTTTAAATCATTCGATAAATTTTGATAAAACTCACTCTTCGAATAACCATCAAAATTAAATATATTAAAAGATCCTTTTTCTTTAGCTAAATCAATACTAGCTTGATACACACAGTCTTTAATAAAATTCATTAGTCTATCAACAAAATCCAATCCTTCCTGACTATTATATTTATGCCCAATCATCAACAATAAATCATGCAATCCCATTACCCCTAAACCAATTCTTCGATATTTTTGAGCTGATTTTTTAATTTCATTAGTGGGATATTTATTGATTGTTAAAACATTATCTAAAAATCTTACTGCTTGCTTAATAGTATGCTCTAACAAATCATATCTAAAATCATTATTAATATAAAATCTAGGCAGTACCAATGACCCTAAACAACATACACTATTAGGCGGCATGGGAATTTCACCACATGGATTTGTTGAAGTTATTTTTTCAATATAACTAACATTACTTGTTCGCTCTGCTAAATCAAAATTTAAAATTCCAGGTTCAGCTGATTCATAAGCATGATCTATTAATAATTTCCATAATGACTTAGCTTTAATTTTTTTCTTAATCTTACCTTTCCACTTTAATTCCCAATCCAAATCATTTTTAACAGCTTCAACAAATCTATTCATTTGACCATCTGGAATTACAACTGAAATATTAGCATTTTGAATTCTTTTATCATTTAATAACTTAAACATTTTAGCTAAAAATTCTTTTGAATTTTCATTTTGAAGCATTATATTCAATGCATCTAAATATTCTGGATCATTAGATGCTCGAACAAAATGATATTGCCATTCTGATAAAAATTCTTCATCTAATTTTGCTTTCTTAGAATGCTTACATTTTAAAAAATCTAAAATATCAGGATGATCAATATTCAAACAAAACATTAAAGCAACTCGTCTTCCACCACCTGTCTTGATTTCTTCACCCACATTATTAATAATTTTCATTAAACTAAGAGGACCACTAGCAACTCCTCCAGTGCCTTTTATTTTCTCACCTTTAGGTCTGACTTTAGAAAAATTTATTCCTACTCCACCACCTAAACCCGATATAACTAACATATCAGAAGTTGCTTTACCCCATGACTCTCTAGAATCTTTTGAATCAATTACAAAACAATTAAGTAAATTTGCTTTCTTTCTACCTGATCCATACCAAATACGTCCACCAGGCATAAATCGATTACTAACAAGTTCATTAAAAAAAGCATTATAAGAATTATTTTTTTGTTCTAAAGAGCTTTCAGCAGTAGAAACATATTCAGAAACTCTTTTACATGCCTCTTCCCAAGATTCATTTTTATCAATAGCATAACGTTGAGAAAAGATATCCTTACCCCATCCTGTGGGTTGAAACATAAAAAACCTCAAATTAAAAATTGATTACAAAGACATATTAGAAGACATCATTTCTTCAAGTGATTTCTGAATAGTTTTTTCAAACACAACTGCTCCACCTGTTCTAATAATAGTAGATGCAATCGAATTAGCTTGACTCAAAGCAGTATGAACAACCTTTAAAGGATCAACTATCCCTTTTTCAAAAATATTACTTTCAAGAGAACGACTACGAGCATCATAGCCATAATTTTCTGTATTAGAAATATTTCCTTTATTTAACGGAAATCCGTTTAAATAATGATTTTTAATAGAAGCAAAAATCACATCTGGACTATCAATACCTACATTACTAATAATTTGTTTTAAAGGATAAGCAGATACTTTTTCAAAAATATCACATGCAATTTTAATATCACTATTTTTCCATTGATCATCGCTAAACTTTTGCTTCCAAAATGCTTTCAATAATGCTAAACCACCACCAGGAATAATACCGTCTTCTAATGCAACCCTGGTAGCATTTAGAGCATCTTCAATTCGATCCTTTCTTTCTTTTGCTTCTAATTCAGTAATACCACCAACTTTTACTGAACAAATTCCACCAACCAATCTTCCTAAACGTTCTCTTAAAATTTGTTTATCCCATTCATTATCAGCACTATTCAAATCTTCTCTAATCTGATTTGCTCTATCTTGAATTAACTCAACACTTCCTTTCCCACGATAAACAATTGTTCTATTTTTATAAGCTACTACTTTTTCAGCACCACCCAAATAATCACTTTGATCGTTTTCTATTTTTGAAAAAGCTTCTGGTCCTGAATAAATTACTTTACCACCAGTTAACGCACATAAATCACTTATAACGTTAGATTGTGAGTTATGGCTACCCAGCATAGGTATCTTAACTAAAAGTAGCTTTAAACGGCCTTCTTGTGTGTTTACTAAGGTAAAATTAATGATGCTGTCAGTAAAATCATGAGCAAAAACTACAATTGGAATATTTACCTGACCACTACAAGTAATTTTAGAAATACCATTTACAAAATCAGTTAAGTTATCAACAATTCCAGAATACAGAATCACAGCTGCATTTTCAAATTCACAAGTATTATTAAGTTTGTTATTAATTAAAATTTGTTCAGCACGGTTAGAATTTCCAATAGATAAATTTTGAAGTCCTTTTTCAATAGCAAAACCTTCTTCAAAAGTTAAAGAGACTTCACTTCCTAAACTTTCTTGTATATTTATTACTCCATCAATACCAACTTTATCTAAAGCAGAAATAATGATTTCAGAAATTTCTTCATCTCCATTACAAGAAATATAAGCTACCTGTTTAAGTTTTTCCAAATCATCATTAATTTTAATACTTAATGTTTTTAATTTTTCTAAAAGTTTGTCACAAAATTCATTTAAAGCATTAGCTAATCTTTGAGGACTAATTTGTTTAGTGAAAAGATAAGGTAAAGATTCTTTAATAATTGCTTCAACTAATACAATAGCTGTAGTTGTACCATCACCAGCTATTTCATTTGTTTTTAAAGCAGCTTCTCTAACAGCTTCAATAATTTGATTTAGAGATTGATCTTCAACACTAATACTTTTAGCTACAGTAACACCATCTTTTGTAATTAAAGGAGATAAATTTTGTCTTTGAATTAAAACAGGAACTCCATCAGGACCTAAAGTAAGTTTTACCAACTTTGCTAAGATTTCTACAGATTCTAAAACTTTTTTATAATAATCTTCTCTACCTAACATAATTTTAGTATTATTTTCCATAACTTATCCTTTTTTACTATATTTTTATTAAAAATTCGTAAAAATGATTATATCTGAATCAAAAAATTTTTTCCATAAAAAACTGGTTGACTTAAAAAATACTTTACGATATTTATTAATGTAAGTTTATTCTTCTCATAAAGAGAAGAAATGAATTTCATCATTCAACTTTCACATAGTAGCTGTTTTGTTTTTTTTTATATATATAAATATAATATATATAATAATAAGATATAATGTATTAATTAATTAACTAGTAATAATTAATTTCTTATTTAATAAATAATTAATCTAATACTATTAGTATTTAAACAGTTAATATATTTATATAGAAATCACAAAACATTATGAAGTTGAAGTATTTTGATTTTTAAAATTGACTTTAATAAAAAAATAAGATAAAAATTTAAGATAATGTATTCTACTAATAAAAAAATAGACCTATTTATTAATAATTCATTTTCCTATTTCAGTGTTGATAGTTTTGAAACATATCCAAAATTTCAAAATATCTTTAATGAATTAACAAAAATATTATCTTATGAAATACCAGGTGCATCTTTTTCAAAACTACCTTCTTTCTTAAAAACAAAATATCTTTTTGCAAAAGGTAAGACTAATGGACATTATTACTTTCCTACTGGTTTATTACATCAAGTAATCAATTATTTAAATACTAATAATATTAATTTTAAAACAACCGATCAAAGAATTAAACCAATCACTAAAAATCCTCTTAATATAATTTCTAAAGAAATTCCTAAATTACGTGAATATCAAAATAAAATTGTTTTAAAAGCTCTTAAAGATTTTAGAGGAGTAATAGAATCAGCTACAGGTACAGGAAAAACTAGAATTCTTATTGAAATAATTCATCGATTAAATTTAAAAACTTTAGTAATAGTACCTTCACTTTCAATTTTAGAACAAACAAAAAATCAATTACTTAAAACTTTTGGAAAAAATAAAGTAGGTGGAATAGAAAATACTGCTAGTAAAAATAAACAAGTTATAATTGCTAATTATCAATCTCTTGAAAAATTAGAAGATAAATTTTGGAATTCTATTGATCTTCTAATTATTGATGAATTTCATCATTCAAGTGCTAATACATTTCAAAAGTTAAACAAAAAATTTAATCATATATTTTATAGAATAGGACTTACAGGTACAAATTTTCGTAATGATGGAACTGATTTAGCTTTACAAGGAGTATTAAGTCATGTTATTTATAAATACGATGCAGTTACAGCAATTAATGAAGGTTTTTTATGCAAACCTAAATTTTATACTATAAATTACGCACACAATGGCTTTACAACGAAAAATTCTTGGTTATCTGAGTATAAGTGTGGAATTGTTGAGAACGTTGATTATAACAAGAATATAGCGTTTATAGCTAATAAATTAATTACTCTTCAGAAACCTACTTTAATTTTTGTAGATGAGATTGCTCATGGAAAGTTATTAGAAAATTTGATTCCTAAAGCTAGATTTGTTAATGGAACTCAAAAACCTGAAATTAATAACCAACTTATTTCTGATTTTAATAATGAAAGATTAAACTGTTTAATTGGTACATCAATAATTGGTGAAGGAGTTGATACAGTAAGAGCTAGTCATGCCATTATGGCAGGTGTAGGTAAAGCTAAATCAGAAATAATTCAAAAGATTGGTAGAGTTTTAAGACCTCACTCAAATAAAAATCATGCAGTAATAGTTGATTTTATTCATAACTACAGACATTTTTTATATAAACATAGTTTAGATAGAATTGAAATTTATAAACAATATCAATCAGATATCTTTCATATAGCTTTAGATGAAACAAATAAAATCTTTAAAGAATAAAATATTATTGACAAATTAAAAAAAATAGTTAAAATATAAAATATAATTGAAAAATAACATATAAAAATAAAAAGGAGAAATATATGATTACAATGAATATCAACAATGAATCAGTAGGTTTAATTTCTATGCAATTTAGAGATAAATTGGACGTCTTAGATTTTTTAAATTCATTAAATAAAATCAAAGTTGTTTCTAGCAAACATAATGAATTAAAAAAGAGTTTAACTTTTGCTAATAAAAAGTCTCATCTAGTAAAAAAGTTTGATACTGTGTATGAGGAACCTTTTAAGAAAAGTTTAAATCATATTCCTGAAACTAATCAAACTATTTATAATCAAGATGAAGAAAATTTAAAAGAAAAAATGTCTTCTGATAATGAAGAAGATGGTAAATCTGTAGAATTGACTGGTACTGTAGGTATTACAGCTGTTGATAAATTGAAAAAGATTCCTAGTGATAACAGACGAAAAAGAAATTATAGAATTAATCGTGAACAATTGTTAAAATATTGTGTTGAAGCAATTCAGCATAACAATGAATTAACAGTTGCTGAATTATCAAATTTGATTTCTAGAAATCTTGGTATTGAAACAAATCAAGAGAAAACTGAATTTTATCGTTATTTATATCAATTTATTTCAAATCGATCAAAAAAGAACATTGATATTATTAAGGATAATAATTATCTCTATCTAAAGAAAAATGAAGAAGTAGCAGCTTAATTATTTTAGAGGGTAGATTAAAACCTACTCTCTATTTTTATAGCGGGATAGAGCAGCCTGGTAGCTCACAAGCCTCATAAGCTTGGTGTCGTGGGTTCAAATCCCACTCCCGCAATATTTTATGAATTTTAAATTATGAAATTAAGTACTTAACACATATCAGACGTTACCCTTCAGATGTTTGGATCAACTGTCCAGATATCTATTCCTTTTTTATTATCTAATTTTTATCACATTAGATTCTATCAACATAGGTTTAGGTAATTCAGTAGTTAAAAAAATTTCATAGCCATCTATACCATTAATTTTTTTAATCTCAAAATAATCTTCTAATTTTAAAGATTCTTTTTCATCTCCAAGAATTCTTTGTATAAAATTAAAATCATATTCTTCCCAATAGTATGTTGAAGATTCTCCTTGGTATCTATTTCTACTGACTTCTATAGAACCATCTGGAAATTTAATAATAGAATCATCATTAAAAATAGTACCAGGTAATTTGGCAAATAAAACACCCTCTATTTTATTATTTTTTAAGCTACCGAAGATAGGATATTCACCTGCAGGTACTTCAATATCTTTGTAAATAGTGATATTCTTGTGGATTTGTGTAAAGATAGTTGGGTTTTTTACTACTATTCGCCCTATTTTCACTATTTTGTTAGACATACTTATAAATTACAATACTGACTTTTCTCTCTAATAAAAAAATTGTTAAGATAATATTTAAAATTTTTTTTAACTAAAATCTTTGGATCTTCTTTCTTTTCCTTAAAAGAATCCCATAAAATCAAACGATATTGTTTATATGGAAAATTAGGTGCAATTAAAAATTGATAAAATATCTCAGACAATTCTACAATAGAAACTTTAGAATCCATTGCAGAATAACGCATACGTTCGCAACGCATATCTAATTCTATTTTTTTATATTTATCATAAAAAAAATAATAGATAGATGTTTTCCAAGCATATTTTAATGCATCTTGAGAAAGCATTAATCAATAGTCTCCACTATTCTGTTTTTTCAGATTTTCTATCGATAAATTTTTTATCAACATATCTTCTAAATCCATATAAAGCAAAAGATGGGGTCAATAAAAAAAATAAAAAAGCAGAATCAAGTTGACGAAATTTTATTAAGTGACTGCCTAAATGTATCTCTTCAATCATATTAATAGCATACATTACTAATGTATAAATAAAAGCAATCCATGCTATTGTAAATGATCCTGATTTTTTACCATCAGAATTTTTTAACATACTAACTCCCATAAGATACAACAGAAATATTACTATCAACTAAGATATTAGTAACATTTCTAGTTTCAATAACAGCATTAGTAGTAGATTTTGAAAGAATATTTGGAATAGCTACAATTCCTTCTACTGTAACTAATACTTGATAATTAGAATTACTAAAAGCAGTTGTCCAATTAACCTGAACAGTACCCATACTTAAACGCGAAACTGAACTAACTCCATAAGAATCGGATATAGTAGCAGAAACTCCATTATTAGCTATGCTAACTCTTCCTTTAGCACTAGCTGAACTCATATTACTTAAACTAGTTCCTACATCTTCAAACCAACCTTTATTAGCTGTAGTACCCCACTTAATTCTATAAAATTCAGTCATTAAAGCATCAACTGATTCTTTTAAAGAATTAAAGGATTTATCTGAAGTAATAAAGGATTCTTTTATTGTAACAATTGCATAAGTAGCAAAAGATGTTAAACCTAATAAAATTTCTCCTACAGTAAATTTTGGTGCACTCTTTCCATGAACTGTAATAATTAATGGAGCTACACTAACAACTACTGCAGTAGTACCTGAAGAAAATCCTTGAACAGTTTCACCTACAATATAAGTACCACCAGCACCCTTACCAATAAAGGCATTACCTGCTTGAGCTACAGAAAAAGTTGCAATTAATGTATTAGAATCAGAAACAACTATAGTGTCTGGTATGATAACCCTATTGCTTGTATCAAAAAAAGTTGGAGTAACAAAAATACTTTGTAAATTGTGAGTAACTGTCCAAGTAGTCGAAACAACACCTTGGTTATGAATATATCCGCTACTTGAAGCACCTTTTTTAGAAATAACAGCAAATCCTACCTGATTTGAACCAAAAGTAATAGAAGTGTTGTTAGCATCTGTAGCAGTAATTTGATTTGGAATAATAACCTGATTAGAACCATTATAAACAGTAATATTATCATACTGTTGATTTAAAGCATGATTAATATTCCATAAAGTAGTTGCAACTCCTTGAGTAAAAAGATAATATTCAGCTGGTAATCCTACAGTAATTAAACAAAATCCAGCTTGGGCTGTAGCAAATGTAATTGTAGCATTATTAGAATCAACTGCAGTAATAACATTTGGAATAAGTACTTGATTTAGAGTATTATAAACAGTAAAATGAACGTATTGAGTACCTAAATTATGAGGAATATTCCAAGTTGTAGATGGAGTTGATTGGGTATGAACATAAGATCCAGCCGCTGAACCTAATGTAACAGTATGAATTGCTTCATACCGACCTTCTACATAAGTAGATTGATTGTCGCCATTATAAGGTTGACCTGTAGCTAATCTAAAAAACAAATTTCTACGATCATATAATGCTACAATAGTTCCAATACTATTAACTTCTATTTCAGCAATAGGAATTTTATTTCCACCACTAAAACCTGTAGTATTAACTGTAACATCAGCATTCAATTCTGATACTGTATCAACTGTTTGTACAAATTCTTCTCCTAAACCATTGTTAGCTGTAGGATCCCAAAATGCTTTATTATCAGGCACAGCTGTTGATACACTTAAATCAACTTCAATATAGTTAGTAGCATTTGAAGTTAAAGTAATAGCCGTAGGTACAGTACCTGAAGCTCCTACATAAAAAGAAGGACCAGAAACTTTATTTGTATGAAGTAAAGTAGAGCCAGCTATTTCAATATAAACCGGAGATTGAGTAGGATAAGCATTTGATAAAGACGAGTCTTGAAATACTTTAAATCCTTTAACGATTAAACTATTTTCACTAAAAAACTTTTTAGATAATTGATGAAAATCTGCACAAACGAAATTTTCAATATTATTGTAATCGTCTAAATCTAGCCGTTGATTTTCTGAAATTTTAGTTCGTTGTAAAACAGCCACGGCGCATCTCCATTAATTTTTAATTATTTTAACATAAATAAAAATAAAATTTTAGCAATCATCACAGCAATTAAAATTATATTCTGGATATTTTATGATCCATCTTAGAACCACTCCAACCGCTTTTATTCGACCAATAATATCCTGAACTACTTCTACAGCCTTTTTTGTATCTGTAATATAGGCAGCATAATCACTACCATCATCTCTTGGATCATATCCTTTGGCTTCTGGAATATAATTAATAATTTCATTTAAACTATGATCACTAGAAAAGATATAAGAAGAGTCTAAAACTATTGTTGAGTTGTTAGGCCTTCCTACATAAGGAATTAAAATTTCTTCGTTATTCTTACCAAAATTAAATATTAAATGTCCTGGACTGTTTGGTATATGACTAGAATCGTCAACAGTTATTTTGACAGGATTGGTACCAGAAGTTATTTGACTCTTTAAAATAGTTCTTCTTTTTGATGGATAAAAATTAGCATTAGGATTAAAAATAAAAGAATTTAAATAATTAGGATTTGAATATCTTCCAACTGCATTTTCTACTTTAGTAATAGAAACAACAGCTAAGCTAGTCGGAGCTGATAATTTAACCCTAATCATATTATCATTAATAACTGATATCGTATAATCATGACTAGGATATAAAAATCCTAAAAAATATACACTAATAATTAAATTATCAGAACCTAAATTATGTGTAATATCTAAAGTATCTGTAAAACTGCTTTGTGTAAAAATATAATCCGGTCTATTAATAGAAACATGCCCTGTAGCAGGTACAGTAAATGTAACATGTAAAGCATTAGTACTATCAATTGTTAAAACACTTGCTGCAACATCAGCCATAAACCAATTATTAGCAGCATTATAAGTAGTGACAGTAGGATAAAAACCAGAAATAGCTAAATTGTGAGTAACTGTCCAAGTAGTAGAAGCTACAGATTGAGTATGTAAATAATCAGGTTTTTTATAAATAAATTTACCAGATTGAGAACCTGAAAAATTTACACTCGAGCTATTAGCATTAGTTGCCGTATAGCTCATTGGAAAAATATTTATACCATTATTATCAAAAAAATTAAAATTTAAAAATTGTTCATTTGCTTTATGATTAAAAATTGTAGGATTCGAACTATTTTGAAAAGGAATAATCTTACTACCAAAAGGAAAGGTCGATAAATCCGATCCTGGTTCAAAATTAACTGTTAAATTATCTTGACCTGCAGCATGAGTAGTAACTCTTGCTTCACTTAAATTTAATAAAAAATTTTGAGCTGCTAATTGATTTAGTGTAACAGCTTGACTAATATTCTGAGTCATCAATTTACTTGTATTGTTAACCGTCAGAATATCCCCTTTTATAGGATTATTAATATGAATAGCACCTCTTAAACTTCTTGTTAACTTTGCTACTAACCTAGGAATTTTTAAAACAATCTCTCTAGGATTAATTTCATAAATTACTGTATTAAATTGTAATGTATCAATCGTATTAATCGTAGTAGGAAAATTTAAAATAACATTAGCAGTACCGCCAATAACTTGAATTTGACCAAATGAACCAGTTGTATTAGTTCTTAAATTGACATACCTATTAGTTGTTAAATCTTTTCTTGTGGAAGAAGCAGTAGAATTTGATCCATTACCGTTTAAAGCACTAGAAATTTCTTCAGCAGTAGCAGCACCTAAATTAGAAATATATTTAGGAATAACTACTAAATCAATTTGAGGATCATTATCAATTTTAATTGTTAATATTTTAGGAGAATAGGCTCTTGCAGTTGCAGTAATAGTAGAATTTAAAAATTTATCTTCTACAACTAATGTAGTATTGTTAATAATGTTAACTACTTTATTAAAAGTAGAGTTATTCTGACCAGTAATTTTTATATAATCACCGACAGCTAATTCTGTTGTAAATAATGTTCCTTGTCCTACAACAGTATTTCCATTTTTTGTAAATGTTAGTGTACCTGTTAAACCAGAATCTCCACCAAAATTATAATTTTGAGCATTATTTGAATTAACATTTGCTCTAGAATAAGTAGGTCCCCAAAATACATCTAAAACATCATACATTGTTTTTCTAACTTGTTTAGGGGCATAACTTACAGCATAAATTAAATCTCTATAATAAACATCAGATAAAGCAACGTAGAGTGGACGAGGTACATCAACATTTAATCCTAAATTTGTTAAATATCCATTAACTGCAGTAGCTACAAATAATTGTTCATTTGCATTAATAATTTCAGTAGCAATTCCTTCATCTTCTTGAGCCCAAGCTTGTACTAACGCACCATTTACGGTATTATTCTTAGGATTATAAATTGAAGGAATTGTTTGATAATATCGATCTAATTTGCTCATGATAATTAACCAAAAATAATATCACTATTAGCAATACGTGCAATTTCATTGTCTGCAATTGCAATATTTGAAGTAGGAGACAAAAATTGCATATCAATCATTCCCTGTATTTCCATCACTACATCTACAATTTCATTCAAAACCACATCTTGACCCACTCCTAATCCATTAATATAGTCAGAAATTAAATCCGCCGCTTTATCTTGAATATAAAGACGATTATTTTCTTCTTGAATAATTAATTTTACTTTAATTGATAAAGTATTAACAATAGGAGGTAAGACTTCAATTTGAACACCAGCAGCTTTTAATCCTGGATAATTAACAGGATCACTATCTAATCCATCAACTATCCATTGTACTTTTTGTAAAAGCCCAGTATAGTATTCATATCCATCTCTTCCTTCAGCTTGAGCAGTATTAAATAAAAGTTGAGAATTAGCTGTACCACCAGTAACTTGAACAGATCCTAAAGTTCCAACACTTTTAGATGAAATTTGAACCTGATTACCAGATACAGCCAATAAAACATCTGCTTTGGTAGGTAAAGAACTTGTAACGCTATTACTTAAATAAGTAACCACGTTTCTATTAGTTACTGGAATAACATAAAATTGATCATTAGGAAAAATAGGATTAGTTAATCCTGTAACTAAAATAAATTGGCCAGTAGTTCCATTATAATTTGAAACTGTAGAAATCGAACCAGTATTTGAGCCAGTAGTCCAAACTATTTTAAAATCCTTTAAATCATTATTGTTAGAAAATCTTAAATTAAAATTCTGACTAATTGAGAAAATATTAGCTATAAATGTCGTATAAGGAGCTACAAAATCACCAGTTATAACCGATCCCAATAATCCAAAATTAATAATAAAAGTATTATCAGTAGGATTTTTATCAACAACTACAATTAAATTATCTGTTTGAGTAAAGTTATATGGACCAGTTCCGGTATTAACAATATAACCTACATGACTATCAAAGTTAGAATTGAAATCACCTATCTGAAAACCTAAATTATTACCAGTTCCCGTATATCCAGTAAATTCAACACTACCTATATCACTATTCCAAGTATTTGTTTGAATAATAATATTACTACCTACTGCTATAGCCATTCCACCTAATAATTGTTTATTGATGGCTGTTACAACTTCACTTGCAGTAGCAGCACCAATGCTAATAAAGTCACTAGAATTAAAAGTGATAACCTGTGAAGTTCCACCATCTAAACTAATTGAAATAGTATCTAAGTTAGTTAATGCAAAAGGTTGTGAGTTACGAGACAACAAATAAGCTCTGGTATTAAAAGTTCCTACTTCATATTTATCTAGTGCTAATGCAGGTGAAACTAATTCAATTTGACCATTAAAACGATCTAAAGTGAAATCTCTATTTTTTCCAAATACTGTTGAAGTATTAAAACCTAAAATAGCATTAGCACTTCCACCAGTTACTTGTATAGCAGACAAAACACTATTTGTTGTATTAGATTTAATAATAATTTGATTTTGATTTGGATTTACTAATGCTGTAGCACCTGATAAATCTTTATTAATTCTAATTACAACTTCTTCAGCAGTAGCAGCACTTGGAAAAAGAAAATCAGAAACTTGAAATGTAACTACTTGTGGATTTGCAATTTTATTATCAACAACAACATTTAATACTTCACCACCTACTAAATTATAAGGCTCTGAATTTTGAGATTGAATTAATGCAGTTAAACCATCTTTAGTTAATAATTCTATTTCATTATTTCTTGTTCGATACAAATCAATAGTATCAACTAACTTTAAAGAAAAGTTTAACTTGTTTGAGCTATTAGCACTACCACCTAAAACCGTTATATTTTCATTAGAATTGATTTTTGGACGTAAGACTACCCTAGTACCACCCTCTTGTGTTCTCGCCTCTACAAGAGTAGCTTTATTGTTTATAGCAGCTGCAACTTCATATCCAGTAACTTGACCAGAAGTTCTAAAATCATTATCATTAAAAGTAATTGTCTCAAAAGCATTACCAACTGAAAAACTTAAAGTATCACCACTAATAATTTTAAATGGACCTACACTTTGAGAAATAACTTGCGCCTTAACTACTGGAAAATTATCTAACTGTAAAAATTGTTCTCCACCCGTTGCAGAGTTAATAATGATTTCATTACCTACTCCAGCAACAGAAGGTTCTAATCCAGTACCATCATCAATAAATAAATAAGCTATATCATTAAGAGTAATGGCATCAATAATATTAGCCGATACAACTCTTTTATTATCAAAATCTGATTCAATACCAATTACACCTGAACTAATAGCTTGTTTAGTTCCTCTACTTAAACTTTGAATCCAATTTCTTATTCTTGTTCTTAATTGTTCATCGGTTTCTAAATCGCTACCATTAACAATAGGAAATAAATTTGTAACTTTAGCCGTACTAAATGGTAATGTATCAAATTGACTAATTGAACCTGCAGAAACGTTAGAATCAGCTCCTGCTAAGGTAGCGATAATTGGAACGCCATCAATTTCAGATTCACCATCTAAAATAGTAGCAGCTTGAGTAGTTAAAAATGTAATTTCATCATTAGTATCTGAAGCCGGTACTTTAACAACAGTAAAAGCAGGAATTAATCTATCACCACCTTGTGACAATATAACCGTTTCATCAGTTCCATGATCATTAGTTAAAGCTGCAGTTAAATTAATTCTTGCAAAGTTTCCAAAACTAGTTATACTAGAATAGTTACGAGTTTCTACATTTGAAGTGTTTCTTCCAATAATTATCGTACCTGTAGCAGTAAAACCATTTGAACTATCAACATCTACATAAGATTGCCCTGCAATAGGACCTCTTGATAAATTATAAATTTTTGTTTTAACAGGTGTAACTACAGTATTAATAAATGAAACAATACCTGTAGCTTTTTGTGCAGCTAAACGAGTTAATCCAAATTCAGTAGCACGGTTATCTAAATCAACACCTTCTGTAGTATCTAAAACGTAATTTCTAATAATCTGATAAGCTAAGAAATATTGCTGAGCATCCTCTTGAGCAGCAGCTTCTAAGAAAGTAGTAACAACTGATCCAGGATTAATATCATTAACACCGGTCAAAGAAATAAACTTTGACACCATGTCAGACAATACTTGCTCAAAACTTTTAAATGTAAAACTAGACATATTTTAAACTCTCAAGACTAATGGAACCGGGGTTAATAAATTTTTAACCATCAAATCTAAACCGATATTAATAGTTGAATTGGTAATTGAAAAACTTAAATTTTTAATCCCTGTAAATCTAGAATCTGATAAAATAGAATTAATCAAATCATCTCGGATATCTTCACCTTCTCTGATTTTTTGACCAATACTTAAGCCTACTCCAATTGTAGGATGATATTTTAAAGATCCTTTTTCTAAAGCAATTTTTATAATAACTGCTTGACCAGCATTATCGCCACCTGCAATTAATCTAAAATCATTAGTATTTGTTAAAATAAAATCAAAATCTTTATTAACTTTAATATCTACTCCTAAATTCTTTTCTGTTTGATTAAAGTCTCTATCAATTGCTATTAATTTTGTTAATGGAATATTGCTTTCATCAGGTGCAGTATCACGAGGAATCAAAATTTTATCACCAGATCTCTTAACATTACTTACTGTAGGATCATCACTAATATATGGAAATTTTAATCGATTTAAAATAGCAATATCAATCCATCTAGTAGCATCCCCTAAATACTCCATTGCTAAAGTTTCTAAATTATGTCCATGCTGTAATAAAATCTCATCTACTGATTGAGGTTGAGGTATTACAATATTATTGTCATATCTTGTTTCAACATCATTAATATATTGATCTAATGTTTCACCAAATAATTCTTTAGCAGATAAAACATATTGTATAGCTCTATGAGCTAATTCTAATCCTACAAATGCATCTATTTCATCAGCTCTAGGTGTTCTATTAGAACGGCTAGGAGAAAACTCAGGAGTTCTACCCTCAAAAGTATTATAAAAAGAATCACCGACACCTGTTTTATCAGACAGATTATCTCTTGTTTCTTCTATATTAGTAATAAGATCAAAATAGAAACTTTCAGGTTTAATTAAGGATTGTGAAATAGCATTATCAAAAAATACTTTTTCTTTAGCTGTTAATTGACTGACTGTTATAGTATCTTTAGCTTCAGGAGTCAAAATATCTAATGCTTTATATTTATTAACCTGTGATTCTTGTAATGTATTAACAGGAAATTTTATTTGAGCAAATATAGAATCACCATTTTTTTTAGATTGCTTTCCTTCATCTAAAAAAGCTTTAGTAGTTCTATCTGATAATTCCACTAATACACTATTAGGTAAATCTAATAAAGTATAAGTTAATCCTTTAAGAGTTTTAAAAGCCAAAGCAGCAGTTTCAATAGGCTCTAAAACAGTTTCTACAAAATCCCTCTTAACATTTTTCAATAATTGAGTTGCAGTTAAAACAGCAAACCGTGCCTGTTGAATATAATCTACAACTTTAGTAATAACATTATCAATTTTATTAAAAATTTCTCCTAAAATACCACCAGCAGGAGAAGGTTTTTTCATTCCCAATACTTTTAATAATAATTTATAATTATATAAAAAAGGAGAAGAAGCACTTCTTTCTAAAGAAAACTTTAATGGTTCTACAATTAAATATTCTGTATCTTTTCGATTTATAAAATACAGTTGAGCATTTTTTTGTGTAGGATCTTTTTTTAATTCAGAATAAGATCTTAAATAATTTCTAAATTGATTAAAATATTCATATCCCGAAACTGTATTTGTAGGCCTCTGTCCAAATGTACCTGAAATATTTAAATCTTTAAAAACTACTCCATTATGTTCAGAAATAATTCCACGTTGAGTTGGAGTAATATTAATTGAAAAATTTTCATCTTGTGTAAAACTAGATGGATTGATTGGTAAAAAAAACTCATCAAATAATCCACCACCAGCAGGTGCACCAACTAAATTAAATATTCCACTAATAGGAGATTTAAAATCAGCTAATGGAGAAGAAACACTAACAACTTTAAAACTAAATGGTAAATCTAATTTCCAATTATTAGGATTAATACGATTGGTAACACCCTCAATTTGAGTATACGGACCTGTACGGCCTTGAAATATAATGCCGCTAAAAGTACCTACAGTATCACTGATTGAAGATATGATCCGTCCTAATGCCATATTAGCCTACACTTACAACAGAGCTCACACTATTAAAAGATTGTGAGGGTGGTGTATTGTCTCCAGGATGAGTATGAGTATTTAAATAATTGATTAAATCAGTTCCTAGTGGTACAGGCTGCCCACCACCTCCTAAAGTTACACTAGGGCCACTTAAACTAACTCCACCACTACCAGATATACTGACTGCACCTGATCCTGAAATATTAACTGCACTAGCAGCATTAATAGAAGTAGGTCCAGTTGATTGGACATCTACATTCCCTTGAGCATTTATTTTTGCGTTGCTTTTACTATTAATTTCAATGTCACTGTCAGCATTAATAACAGTTTTATCTTTTGTATTGATTGTTAAATTTCCTGTAGGCCCATCAAAAATTATTGAATTATCATTAAATGAAAGAGTTAATTTACCATCTTTATCAACATTCCATTTCAATCCTTGAAATTGTCCTAAAATTCTAGTTCCATCTTCTTGAGTAGCCCCATATTCTTCATTATTTGGTTGAGGCCATGCACCAAGCATTAATGGAAAATTATAATTACCTGCTAAAAATGTTAAAACAATATGACTACTGTCTGTATCTTCAGGAGGAGTCATATCTCCTTTATCCTGACCTCTTAATACTTTAGTTTTAGGCTGAAAAACTACTTCATTAAAATTTTTATCTCCTCCAAAGCCACACATAGGAGGAATATTTCTAACTAATTCACCTTTACGAATTCCTGAAGTAATTATAGCATCATATTCAACACCACGTTTATATCGATTATTCGGATCATCTTTAGGATAAGCTCTTAAAATAGCAGCTTTATATGTCCCATAATTTTTATAACGACTAGACTCATTAGGTTTTTCATTCAATCTTGTATTAGAATTTAAAATAGTTCCGTCTTTATAACTACGCGATGACATTACTTAATCCCCTTCCTGCTTTTGATAAATTACTAACATCTAATTTAGATTGAACAGATTCAAAACTTTTATCATTAGATCTAGTAAAAACTGTACTCGCTACACCTGAATTATTACTAACTTTTGTAGTAGCTTCTGAATCAATAAAATCGCCATTTTTAAAACTACCATGAGTAACTGTTAGAGTAACAACAATAGGTTGGCCAAAAGTCCAATTGTATTGTACACTTTCTGTGATAAAAATTTTATTCAATTCAGGTAAGTAATAGAATTTTCCAATTTCAAAATCATACTTACCTCTGATTTCAAGAGTACCGTTTTCAAATCTATAATAATTAAACCAATATTCAGCTAATTCATCAACCCATCTTAATAATATATCTCCATTTAAATTTGCAGAATTATCAAATCCATATTCAGTATATCTTTCAAATCTTCTTAATCCAAATCTTTTAATCAATTCTTTATCAATACGTGGAAAATCTTTATTGTAAGCACTTGCAAGTGCAAAAATTCTATCAGGTATTAAATCATTAGTAGGCCAAATAGCTAAATGATTAAATACTTCATGTTCACTAGTACCTAGATTAGTATTAACTATATATTTTAAAGGAATCTGAAATTTAGAATCATTAATAGTAGAATTTGCATATTCCATTCTTTTTTCTTTTGTTAATGGTTGCTTCTTAAAAACCATTACAGGATGACCATCTCTCAAATCTAAAAATAATTCATTAACTAATGGATTACATCCTTGCTGCAATAAATTCCATAATGATCCAGTCATTGCTCTAGAAATATCTCTAGCAAAAGAATACCCATCTTGAGTTTCATCTGAAAACTCTTTTATCAAAATATCATAGAATGATACATCAACTGTTTTTTCTCTTTCTTCGCCACCTAAATCCCTATACAAATCATAAGGAATAAATAAACTATATAGAAGATCTTCAAGTCCTTGTTTCTTTGCATCTCCTAAAAATAAATCTAAATAACCATTAATAAAATTAAAAGGAGAACCTGTAATATTATATCCTTGAATAACATGAATAAATCTTTTTAATTCAGGACTAGAATATGGATTATAAAACATTTGTGATAGTGTAAAAACTTTTCCAAATCCACCACCACTTACAGTATAAGTTCTCGCTATTGAACCATCATCTAAAGTAGCAGTATTTAAAGCAACTCTATCAACAGTTCCAATACATCTTAATCCTTTTAAATCTTTAATATTAATATTTGATTCATCATCTAAAAATATTAAAACCCAATCACCTGGTTTAATTAAATTAGGATAATTTTTCTTTGGTTTTAATATTAATTGAAATGTTTCATCAGCACTAGCCTTCTCTCTACCAACTGAGCATTGAATAATTGCATCATCTTCAATAAATGAAGAAGTTTTTAATGGATCAACTGTGAAATTAGACCTTTCAACAAAGTTATAGAACTTAACTACACATCGGCTTCTTGTATAAACAATATCTGTCATTTCTTATTTTCCTGTAATAGTTTCAGATTGATTTAAAGCCATTTTTGCTACATTTGAAATATCACTTTTTATTACCGGTTCTTTTTTCTGTTTTTCTTGCATTCCTTTTAATGTTTTGGTTAAATCAGATACTGTATCAGATATAGTATCGAATATACTATATTGATCTACATTAGCTTGATTTTGAGCAGCAGAAAACTTTTTATAATCATTAGTAACTTTATTAGTATATCCTCCAACGTCTGCAGGATCAACATACCCCTTAATAGCTTGTGAAAAATTACCTTTATTTTTCTTTAAAAGATCTCTTAAATATCGAACACCAGCATCTGTTGATTTAACAGGATCAAATCGATCAGCAGGTGTATTTAAGCCATATTCTTTGCCTGTACCACCAGTAAATTGAAATAAACCCTTACCACCAGGAAGATTTAAACGTTTGTTAAAAGCAGCTGCATCAGGTCTAAATCTTGATTCATTAAAAACTACAGCACGAGCAGTATTAGGATCAACACCATATTTTTGAGCTGCAGCTACAATTAAAGGATCATATTTTCTAAATCTCTCAATTGTTTTATCATCTAATCCAACTTTTTTTAATGCTTCATCTGATAATGGCTTATATTTAGATGGATAAGAAGATGGTGTAGTAAGTGCACTTTCACTACTCGAACTAGCTACAGGCTGAGAAGAAGCTGCAGACGTATTACCAGAACTAGAATTACTATTATTAGAAACTTTATAAGGATTACCTGTTTGATCTATTTTTACACCAGGTAAAAGATTTCCTCTATTATCAAAAAATTCTGAAGGCGCACCGCTTTGATTGCTAGAAAAAGAATTTAAACCTCTTTTTATAAAACTACCACCATTATCAGTAATTCCTAGAAAATCTAAAATTTTATTTAAATTTGCTACTATACCATCAGAAATTAATAACTTAATATCTTCAAGTGTAGATGAAACTTTCAATAAAGTATTATCGCTACTTTTTAAATAATCTACAGTTTGCTTTTCAATTGTATCTGTTTCTTTTAATTTTTCTTGAATAAACTTATCTCTATCTGCACCAGTTTTACTCAAAAAACCTTTAATTAATTCACTACCTGTATCTAAACTAATAGATGGTTTAATACCATTTAAAGTTAAAGCACTAGATTTTATCTGATCCTCAGTTAATTGATTAACTCCACCACCAGCTTTAACTTTAGAATTAGTAGCACTACTTAATATAGTTTCCAATAAAGCAGAAACTCTTTCAGGTGCATCAGGTGCATTGAATAATCCCTGCTTTGTCTGATATAATAAATCTACAGGACTTCTACCTTGTCCTTTGTATAATTTTGATAATGCTTGAAAAGCTAATCCTGTACCTGTACCACCACCTGTAAAAATATCATTTAAACCATTAATAGCACCAAAAGCTCTACCCGTATTTTGTTGAAAATAGTTAGAGCCAGATATAGTTCGAGTTACTAAATCAGAAATAACATTAGGATCAACATTTCTATTTTGCGATAAAGCTTCTGTTTTATCTGCAATAGATGTTAAAACATCTACACTTCTAGATTTATCAAATCCTGCAGCAACTGCACCTGCTAAAGTATCTTTTATGAATTGAGTAGATTGTTTATTATTAAATCCAGAATTTCTTAAACTTCCACCTACACCAATTAGCTGTTCAATATCTAAACCTGTACCTCGGCTTAATGATTGAAAATCACCTAATTGATTAGTACTTCCAGTAGTCCTTAATAAAGATTCAGCTTGTGTTCTAGATTCATTAGCAGAAAAGCCATATCCTACGCCAGAACGCTCAATTTGATTTAACTGATCCTGACCTACACCTAATCCACGTAATCTAATCCTACTAGCTGCAGCTTCAAAAGAAGGGGCTACTAAACCAGTAACTAATTTTGTAATTACACCTGCAGCTAATATAGCTCCACCAGCTACTACACTTGCACTTATACCACTAGATCCTCCACCAGCTGATAATCGACTACCCTTTGCATTACCTAGTGCTGCATTACCTTGAATATCACCAATTAAATTTTTAGAACTTCTAATGTCTTCTTTTAAACCCTTAATTTGATCTCTTAAAATTTTAACTTTTTTATCATCCATTGCTTTAGTAAGCTCAATGGATAGTCTAGCAATTTCTTTCTGCGTACTAACAATAACTTCTCTTTGATCTTTTAAGGCATTTTTTACATCAACACCTTTTAAATTAGTACCGATCTTTAAATCACCTAATTTCTTAAATCCTTTTGATATTTCATTAATACCTTTGGTGACACCAGTAATATCTGAGGAAATTTTTATTTGATGTTCTTTTGCCATAAAAATTAAATCCTAAAATTTTTCATCAATCAAAATTTCATTCTTAGCTTTAGAACTTTCCTCTAATTCTTGTTCACCATCAATTAAATCAGAACTAAAAGCATTCTTAGGGGAATACTGATCACCCATCTTTTGTTTAAACCATTTTTCATCATCATCTTCTGTTAATAAATTATTTTTAATTTCAAATTCATTTAATTGTTGTGGATTATTTCTAAAGTAATCTACAAAATATTCAATAATAAGTTCTTCAAGATTCTTTTCTAGAAGCAATGGGTGGTTATTAGGTAAACGATATTTATCCGACCACCATTCTCTAAGAAACTCTTCAAACTCATCAAAATTTGAAACTGAATTTCTTTTAATTTTATATTGTGCTATTATCTTTAAATTATTATAATTAATCATTTTTTTGTTTTTACTTTAATATCTTCTATATTATCACCAAACACCTTTTTTTCATATTCATCGTCAAATTCTTGACATTTATTGAATATGCTTAAAATAATATTTAGATCATATAAATCTTTACCAAAATTACTATTTTTCCACCATTCAGGATATTCAATCAAACAATGTTGTAATTTAGCTAGAATTCCTGCTAAGTTTGTAATTTCAATAGATAGTTTATCCGCTTCACCTAATAATCTAGTAGCAGTAGTAGCTACTAATAATCTTTTTCCAATATTAGGACGTTTATAAACAAAGCGTCCATTCCATGCTTGTTTTGTTTCTTCACCAATTTCTGAAAGTTCAAAAATTAATTCATTAGATGGTAATTTGTAAGATTCTGTCATATTTTCCTTTCTATGTTATTGTTTAATATTACTTAAATTATATCACAAAAATAAATATTTTACTAGACAATAAAAAAGCCCAAAGCGATTAGCTTTGAGCTTAATTGATTCAATGTTTTGATAATTAATTTTAGTCACCAGCTTCGTCTGAAGCCCTAAGTCCTACGAAATTCCAAGATTCAGTACCTACTCCACGAGCATCAACAGATCCAGTACGACCGGTTAATTTAACACCAGTAATACGCAAAATAGTAATCTGTTTAATACGATCTTGTAATTCAACAACTAATTCAGGCTGAACTAAAATATTTTCAAGTTTAGGTTGAATGCCTAAAGCAATAGCAGATCTACCTGCTACTCTAAAAGTATTACAACTAAAATCAACCTTATATCCTACTTCAGCATATTCAATAGGTGCTAAATGATCTAATGTTTCAATAGGTTGGTGATCATGTGCAATATTATAATTTACACTTGAAGCATAAGCGACTTCAACACCTTGTATTTTAAATATAGCACGGGGACCTGTAAATGATTGCGACATTTTAATCTCCTAGTATTATCCAAACCATTATCTAATTTTTAAGCTGACTGTCTAATTGAATCAAGTGTAATTCTTGCAAGTACGAAATCAACACCAACTACTGGCGTAATACAGATATCAATAGTTGCAACGCTTCCATTCACATGAACAGCTAAATTCTTATATCCTAAATTTCCATTGGTATCATCACCAACGATAATCTCAGCATCTAAGAACTGTTTCATAACTGCTATTACAGCATTACGAATCGATTCAGCAGTTCCTGTTCTAACTTTATCACCAACAAACAATGCTTCTAATTGATTTCTTAAATTATAAGCAATATAATGAGCAGCAGCTAATACAGAAGGACGATTAAATACAAAGTTTGCATCATTCTGATAAGTACTATTCTGTAACACTACTCTAATACCACCACTACTTGGAGATTCTAAAATTAACAAACCATCTTCAATAGCTAAATTTTTAGATCCAGGATTATTAGGATCAAACAATTCAGTACTTAAGGGAGCCACACCTTGTTTTTTAACATGACGAATTCCATTAGCAGCAACGAATTTAAAGGTAGCAGGTAAACCAATTTCAGCACCAGCTTGCAATCCAGCAATCAAACAAGCTAACAAATGTGGTTGACCCCAAAATAATGCTCCATCAGTTCCAATCAACTGAACATCTTGAAATGATAAGGAGCAAAATTCACTATCAATAATTTTAGATTCATTTCTGCAATTTTGGAATGTCTCTCGATATCCTAAATAACAGTTTCTTTCATTTCTATTTACAACATTACTCATTTTCTTACAATGTTCTCTAGCTTGAATTAAAATAGATTCAGCATCATAAGTAGATGAAGTATCAGTATAACCAGGTAATTCAACTAAATCATCCGATGCATCTTGAGAAACAAGAGGAACAACGATGTTAATTCTTTTACCTTCAAAAGCAGTAAATCCATTATTAAACGAAGAAGTAGAAGAACTGCCTCGAGTACCACCGTTTAAATAACTCAAAGCCAAAACATCTGGTAAACCAACAAATAAAGTTCTAGTAACAGAAACTAAACTGCTATTATTATCAAACCATTTTTGAATCTCATACGAATCTGCTTTTACCTGACCAGCTCTAATACCTACTGTAGAAGAATCAATTCCTACACTGGTCACACGATCTAAAACAGAAGGAGGTAATCCAGGATTAATATTAGAAGGTACAACACAAGAATATCCAGGCTGAGCATTAATGTATTGAGCTAAATCTGCTAATGTAGCAAAATTCACCAATGTTAACGATAAAGAACTTGCTCCAGAACCTGTAACAACAGTAGTCAAAGTCGTATTTGAAATTGTTAACAAAGTGGAAGTTGTAGCACTACAACCAATTTCAAGATAAATTTTACCACCTAATTCACCAGTTGTATTACTAGTCGTTTCAGTAATTTGATCTTGTTGACGGTTAACAGTAATAGTACGAGTAGGATTAGTTGCAGTTAAACCATTAACACCTGAACCAGCTACAATTGCAACCCCTTGCTGAGGTACAGTAACACCTAATGTTACCCAGTTAGCACTAGCAATAAATTCTAAACTAATACCCATTCCATTACGTTTAGCACCAGTACCGGTAATAGCTAAATTAATACTAATACGATTAGCCACATTAGAAGCATATGCAATAGCAACTGTACCTAATGCTGTATTTAATTTAGTATTTAATTCAGTTACAGTAAGAGCAGCAGTTGTACAATTCGCAGCTGTAATTGTAACAACAGTTCCACCATTTACTCTTAATGTAATATCAGCAGCTGGGGTACCGCTCCAATCAACTCCAAACTGTAATGAAAAAACTTCAGGAGTATCTTGGCTAATTGTAGTATTAATTAAATTCTCATCTACTCCCCAGTTTCTAGAATTTAATGTAGCATAAGGATTAGAAACATTTTGATTAATAACTAAAGATGCAGCAGTAGAACTATTAGTTTTATAAACAAAAATTCTACTTGCACCTTGTAAAATCCTAGAATCATTTGATGCATTAACTAATGTACGTGCTGCATCAACAATAGGACCACTACCAAAGTAGCTAATTAAATCAGCCAAAGTAGCACTATCATATTCTTTTACACCACCATTCAGTGTATCAGAGCCAGGAGCACCTTTAGTAGCTTCTCCAATAATACCGACAATACCGGTTGGAGTTAAAGGTAAACTACCAGTTAAATTTGTTCTTAAAGTTGAATATGCGCCAGGAACTTTAATATTAGCGCCAGCAAATGGAATCGTAATAGACATATCAATTACTCCTCAAATCTTAGTATTTATTAAATACACTGAACCATTCTTCTAATGAAGCTTCTAATTGAACCAAACGTTTCTTACAAAATACTTTAACAGCTTCAATCGTCCAAGATTTAGCAGAATTATTATCTTTTAAGAACATTCTGAAAGCCTGTTCAAAACCAAATAATTGTTTTACTGAATCAATAACATCCGTGGTTTTATTTTCTAAGGTATCATTCATAGAATTCTCTTTCAAGTTATCTTCAATTCCCATTATATCACCTTTTATGTCATTTTTTTTAGCCATATTATAAACCTCCAATATTTTATTATTAACAATCCGTACATGACTGAATTGTTAACGTTGTTTCATCTTCTCTAGGATAAAGATCTCTAGGTACGCAAAGTGTATCATTGATTGCACCTAAGATTGGTAAATTCTCACCGGTCCAACTATGTTCAACAAAATTAATTCTTAACATTAAGTTTCTGACAAATAAATTTTCAGGTAATCTATCTTGGCGATTAAAGTCAGAACCTGTATAAGTTGTTAATTCTAAACCTCTTGAAATTAAAGTTTTCTTATAAGCTAACAAAATATATTTAATAATCGTGTATAAATATTTTGTTAAAAGTGCTTCTTCAGTTACTATACTTAACATTATTTCTTCAAAATCACGAGTCGCTCTAATTTTTACTCTAGAAATACTAACATTAGAAACAATAGTGCAATTTGTTAAATTAATTGAAGTGATATTTGGATTAATTAAAAAGTGTTTATCTGTTGGAGTATCTGTAATACCACCGACAATTGAATATTGATTTGCATTACCATCAATAAAAAATGTATTATTATATACACCATTTAAATCAGATAAAACCCCTGTTACATCAATCAATCCAGTAGAAGGATCATAAGATACTGCATTAAAACTTGCTTTAATAACTTGAGGTAAAATATCAGTATCAACTTCTTCTTTAAAATCTTCAAAAACTTCGTATTCTTCTGCCTCTCTATTATTATTTAAATTGATAGCAATTAAAGGAGGCTTAATATCTGCTAAAGCAAAACCTTGGACAATATTGATTGTCTGAGTATTTAAGAAATTTTTTATCTTATTAATCTCATTTTGACCAAAATATGTTTGTAACCAAACTTCTTTTAAACTTCCAAAAATATCATCAATGATATCTAAAGTAGGACTATTAATCGAACTCTTGATAGCTTGTAAGCCATCTCTTATAGTAGCCTCTAAAATTAATTCAGTTAATTGAAATGACATATTTACAATATTGCATTAATTATTGTATCAACCTGTTGATCTATATATTTTTCTAGATCATCAAAAATATGAGCTCCACTATAGCCAGGGTGAATCCAGGAAGAAGCCGCAGAGTTTTCAGAAACTCTCCTAAAAGAAATATATTTACTTTGAGTAGCCTTATCATAAGTTTTTTGAATCTTTACTAAACCTTCTAAATTTCTTACCCCTGTATTTTTTAATCTTGCAACTACACCCTCTTTAGGCGTACCAGTTGAATCTTTAATGATTTTATCTAAGTTATTTGCTTTAATAACTTTTAATAAGTCAGTTCTTAGCTGAGTTCCTTTAGCATTTAAAGGAGCTTTAGAATATGGATTATGAGTAAAAGGAACTGTAGTATAAATAATTCCTTTTTTTGAAACCTTAGCTTTTGGACCATTTAATAAACCAGGTTTTTGATCAAAACTCTGCCATCCATTTTCAATATAATTAGCTTGATCTCCCGTTAAACTAATTACATAAATATTGTTTCCAATGTCGTATAAATTCAAAGAGCGAATGTAATCTTGTTTTGATGTCTTTAGTCTCTGCTGAGCTAACCTAATACCTTCTGAATAGGTTGCTTGTGCTAATTGAGCAATTGCTGTATTGAGTGTAGCTTCAACTTCTGCAGATATTCCCTCAAAACTTTTTCCTAATTCTTCAGCTCTTACTCTAAAATTTATATCCATTTAATCTATTTCAAGAGAATTTGTAGTGACAAAAACTTTGTTAGGTGATACAGGTAAATTCATCAAATCTTCTTTAGTAATAAGATAATCTCTTTTTAAAATCCATTGTTGAGCATGTTCTACAGGTGTTACTGTAGCAGAACCAGGTAAACCAAATTGACTAAATCTATTGACATGTAATGCTTTTAATGCTCTAAATGTTAATAGATATTCATAATAAACACTGTAAATAACGCCCTGAGAAGGTCTATTACCAATCCATTGAATATCTCTAGTAGGAGAGGTTAAAATAAAATCCTGACCAAAAGTATATTCAACACCATTTTTATCAATTAATAAACCAACTTCAAATGCAGAATATTTTAATCTATCAACATCACCATTCTGACGTTGAATTAATTCATAAAATGTAGTAGTAAAATCTAATAACTCTACTTTTGCAAAGTATTGTAAATAAATTCCTCTTATAAAACTTGCCATTACCATTTGATCATCAAAAGTTCCATCTACATTAAACATTTTTTCTAACTTTTGAGATTGTAAATAAGACCATCCGTCTTTTGGGTCTCTATCAATAAACAAATTATTATGACATAGATTACAATCTATTTCATGCTCAACTGTATCAATCTTTTTAACATTAGGACATAAAGTAGTTTTATAAACCTTAACTCTAGCACCATGAGTTTTGATAAGCTTATCAAAGTCATCAGGATTAAGATTTCGTCTTAATGCAAACCCTTCATTAGGAATTGTAGTATTAACAATTGACATATTACAACAAACCAACTTCAGGATCATTAAACTTAAAATCAATAGCTAGTCTTTGAATTGCCTGTGATCTCGTTAATGTATCAAACCATTGAGATTGTTCTGATTGACTATTATCTTTAGATTCTGATTTCTTTAAATCAGTTTCTAGTTCAATATTAGTTGATTTTCTAATTTTCTCTTCTTCAGATTTATAATAATCTTGTGCTTGATTATCTAAAATAGATGAAAAAGAATTATCAGCAATAGTCGGCCATAATTGATACTGTGATTTGATTAACGGATCATTCATTTTAAACCTCATTAAAACTAGAGACTTCATTAACTTTAAGTATGCACTACCATTCGGATCTTCTTGAATCATAACCATTCGAGGAGCAAAGAAACGAATATAATCTTCTAGCTCCATTAACATCGAATCATTATTTAAATCGCTCTCTAAACCAATACCAATATCTGTAGGTTCATTTAAATTAGTATCTACGATACTAACATCTTCAGCAATATCTTTACTAATCATTGCATTAATGTTATCAATATTTTGTTGATTATAATAACTATCTCCAACCATATCACTTTGGAAAACTCCCTGTGAATATGCCTGGCTAACTATCTCTTCTAATGTATAATTCCTAAAAACTAATACTGGCTCTTCACCATCAATTAAATAAATCCACCCAGTATATAAATTAGAATCGACTTTAATTAAAAAAACATTGTAATAAGTATTAACTTCAATATGGCGTGAATCATTGATATCTAAATTCTGAGTTTGAAATTCAAGATTAACTAAGTATCTATCATCATCTGACACAACTGAATCAGATTTCTTAACTTGCTTAGCTTTACGAGCATTACTATAAGCAATAGCAATAGCTTGTTTTTGTGGATGTCCTTCATTCATTAGTTTCTTGATATTATCAGACACAGTTTTATCAGAAGAGCCTTCTTTTAATGGCATATTCTTTTTTCCTCACGTACACATTAATTTTCCTACACCCCTGTAAAACGTTTTTGCTATTTTCAATAGTTGATCAAACTGTGCCTGGTATAACACAATTCTTGGACCATATAAGCCTTTAGGATGATTAAAAAGATTAGTCCCTTGTGTTAACCCATCTAAACTAATATTCGTTCCTGAAATACCTACACCTAAAATAGACGTATTCAATAAAGTTAACAAAGGAATAACAGCAGCTATTCCTACTAACTGAGTAATAAGGTAAGGAATCTTATTTTGTTCAAATCCTGCTATATAAGTTACTTCAAATAGTTGAGGATACTGTGAAGCTACACCTAACAATTGAGGTAAATATCCTGAATTTCCAATATTAAAGAAATTAATTGCTCCACTTGTAGGAGTAACCTGAATATAACCAATCTCTTTAAATTTTCTTAACCACTCATCAGGATACTCAATCAATGTTTGTTGGTTTGTGTACTTAACCTTAACACTTGTTACATCTATAATAGGTTGATGGTAAAGATCTACAAAGCCATAATTATAATAGTTATTAACTAAATAATCTCTACGTTCAGTATAGGTAGTAGGTGTTAAAGTAATATTCAAATCATGTTCAATTTGAGAAATGCCTAAATTGATATAAAACTGAATCGTATTATCATCAATCAACAAAAGACCATTAGGATCTAAAAGATTAACTCCTGCTAAAAATCTAGTTTTAAAATCTGGCACAGTTAGTGAAGTATCAAATCTTTGATAGTGAGGATCACTAACAGATATTGGTGGAAACACTATATTGGTATCTTGTGCCATTATTCTAAATTTCTACAAAGTAGTCGTTAAAAGCTTAATAACGTTAACCGCATAAGCAATTCTAACTTTACCACTGACATCAGTTAATATCAATTTTAAATCACCACTAACCATTTGTATCGTTTGAGCAGCACTTAAACTAACAGTAAAAATACTAGCATCACCTGAATCGACAATAATACTTCCATCAGGAATAATTAAATCTGTAGGAGTAGCTGGAATATGCAATTCTTTAACAGTAGTATTTGGGACATTAAATTTAGAACAACCACAACCACTGTCATCTAATACTTGAAATTTAAGTATCCTATCTTCACCTGCATAAAACTGAAATATAGGAATAGGGCCTACATCACATCCACCCAATATTTTTAAACCAAGAATTGGCATATTAATGATTATTAAAAAAACTCTTTCGATTTCTTTCAATCAATGATTTAAAATGAGAAAAAGCATCTGTATATTTTTTCTCTTCAGATTCTAACCAACTCTCTTCTAATTCCATCATTTTATTTTTAGGATCTTCAAAAATAAAATAGACTTTAAAAAAGTTACCTTCAGGTACCTTACAACCTTTTAACTTAGCCCCTTTTACATATAGGTAAGTTGCAATCTTAAGGTTGTCGGTTTCATAAACGTTATTTATATTGGTCATAATATTCCTTTCTTATATTGTATTAATTTTATGAAATTATACCTTATTTTTTATTTTTTTTTTAATAAAAGTAATTTAAAAATAAAAAAATCCACACTAAGTTAATAATGTGGATTAATATAATTTATAAAGTATAAAGAAAAGAATTATCGATCTATTTTTGTATTCACTAAATCAACATCAGTTTGAGTTAATCGTTGGTTTGGTAATATCTGACCATACATAACAGAATATATACTGTCAGAATGAGTTAAACCTAAACAGTGCCCTAATTCATGAGTGTATATTTGCCACCAATTTTTACCTGTTACACCTACATCAATTATACAATGAACATCATTCTTATCTGTACCAGCTGTAGCATAAGTAAATCCAATAAAATCTTTATCAACATTTTTAAAGTCATTAAGACAAATTTGAACTTGATTATCAGAATCATCAATAACAAATACTTCTTTATTTAAAACAGCATTCCAATAATCTATTGCAATATTAATTGCACTTTTTACATCAGAATCATCAATATCATTTAAACCAATTTTAATTACATCTATACTATTAGGAATAATTCCTTCATTAATAGAAATTTTGTCGACTACATTAATATTAATTAAAGGCTTATCTGAATCTAAAACATGATCATCTTCTATTATTACTGATAAATCAGCAACGGCTGTATGATCATTATTAGGATGAGTATGCACTAATTTTAATAAATTACAACTATCATTACCATTTATTAATTTTAAATATAAATCATAAACTTCATCGCTAGGAGCTGTAAGAGAAGAATTACTAGTAACTTCAATTTTAGTAATTCGCATAGGCTGCTCTTCACTAACACAACCTATTAAAGTGAATATTGAAAATAGTATTAAAAGATATTTTTTCATTTTAGTTCTCCTTTATATTAATAAATATCTACCATTAATAAATAAAAGTAAAGAAGAAAATAAAAAAACCCCATACAATTTTCATCATATGGGGTTTAAAGGTCACTTTAAAACACTCTAGCTTAAGAATTTTTACCGATATTATCCATCAGAACGTTCTTAAGAGGGGTATAAACAATCGGAGTACCGTAAATAAACTGCATCCAACGCATAGCAGTACCGATAATTGCTAAATCCATCTTCATCATAGGAGCCAATTGTTTCCAACCTAAAGAATCAGATTCAACCTGTAAAAGATATCCAGTAGCCAATCCAGGAAGACGACGACCAGCATCACGGAATACTGCACCAGCACCACCAAGAGGATTGGTGTCTTTTACATATCCAATGAACTGATAGTTAGAACCAGAAACTTCAGACCGAAACACAGCATAATAAGTCGCACCAGCCACACCGGCAATCGTAATCGCTACACGTTGACCAGCAGTGGCAGCTTGAGCAACTTCAGCAGAAGCTAACGACTCACCTTTATTATTCAATGCTGAAACAGTATAGTAATAAGTGCTAGCAGCTAATTGAGAAGTTGCATCAGCTTCAGCAGCTGCAGTAGGAGTAGCAGGTGTAGCAGGTGCACCAGTTTGAGCAGCACTTAAAGAAAACTGTTTAGGGTTTAAGAATTTATCACCCATGATTTTAATGATACCAGCTGAACTATAGAATTCAGTCAACACAAATCCAGCTTTACCATCAGCCACACCCATCGGATTCACACGTTCTTTAGGATAAAAAGCAACGCTCAAATCCTTATGAACACGAGGAGGAACGATAAGATGGCTAGGAGTACCAAAGTTCTCTAACGAACGTAAGCAAGACTCTTCAATGTTATCTTCGTTAGGAACTGCTCCACGAATATCATAGACAACTGATTGGGTATCTCCATAACCTTCCCAACCAGTATATTTAGCTTTAGAATCGTTATTACCACTTCTGATTTGCTGTTCTAATCCATTAAATTTAATCGAAGAAGTAGGAATATCAGCCACAGCACCAGTAAAGTTACCGCTAGCACCCTCTTCGAAGAAACCGTTAGCTTCAAAAAGCTGGCGTTCAACTTGCTGAATAATCCACTGAGTACCCGATTTAATTTCTTGAGCAATCACTGGTCCATGAGCATTACGAACTAAGGTTAAAGGATGCGACACAATACGAGTCGTTCCAATATACTTAATGTTTTGGCCTTGACGATTGTAAGCTGCAGTCTCTTCATCAGGCTGTGCACCACTATCGGCATCAAAGAATCCACCATTTTGGCTTTCACCAAACGACGTACGACGATTATACTCTTCATAAGTATTATACGCACGATCTTTAGGAATAATGGGCCAAAGTTTTAAGGTTTTTTCACTGAAAGTCGTAGATCTTAACGATGCATCCAAAGATTCAACCTGAAGTGCAGTACCATTCGTTAAAGTACTCGGTTGAGCATTATAGTTACCAGACTGTAAAGATTTTAACAGTGAATCCAACTCTTGAGGAGTCACCGTCCCAAATCCATCGCTATTATTAATTTTATTAAAATCTAACATATTTGCCCCTTATTTAATTATAGATCATTAAAACCGCTTTTTAAGTTCTTGATTAACTAAATTTCTAATTTCAGGATTGGAAATCGAACCAACCGCTTCATATTCAATAATATGATTTTCATTAACTAAATTATTACTCTTCTGCAAATCTAACATAACTTCTAAAACCTGACTTTTCTTAAACTTCTTTCCATCATTCTCACTATTTTGACTCTTCTCAATAATCTGAGAACCATCTAAAGACTTAGGATCACGTGCAGGTGATTTCTTGATCGATACAATATCTTTCTGCAGATCATTGATCTTATCATTCAAACCTTTAATAAGTTGAGTTAAACCTTCAACAGACTTATACAAAGGATCAGATTTAGATTTTTCTAATCTATCTTGTTCAGCCTTTTCTTTTCTAGCTTTAATCAATAAAGCATAATCGTCTTCATCGATTTCAAACGATTTTTTCATATCTTTCTTTTTATCTTTCTCTTTTTCCATCATCTCTTCATCATCCATATCTTCCTCTTCATCATCCATATCCATCTTTTTATCTTTCATCATTTTATCTTTACTTTTATATTCTTTTTCCATTTTCTCTTCTTTCATATCTTCTTTCATTTTTTTGTCCTTCATCATACCCTTCTCTTTCTTTTTCATTTCTTCAATACCCTTTTCCTTCTCATCTTTATTCTTAATGATATCACCACCACCATTAGCCTCAATATCAATATCAGCTTCGTGTGCTTTCATATCTAAGTTTTCATCAAACGATTTTTTCATATCTTCATCCTTTAACTGAATCTCACTAAAAGTTTTTTGAATGAGACTATCAATTTCTTGAGAAATTGCATTTAATGTTGACATTTAATACTCCTTTTTTTATGATAACTTTGTAGGAACAATACTATATCCTAATTGAACATATAAATCACTATTGCCAGCAGCAGAATAAATTTCACCAGTTAATATATTAGCAACAATTGCAGCATTATTAACAGGTGTAATAGCAGTAGCAAAGTTTGAAGTAGCAAATCTCAATTGATCAGTAGTCTGATCTAAAAATCCAGTTGTTTCAACTGTAATTAAGGTAGCTCCTGCAGCGTTTGTATATTTAAACGCTAAATCATCACCAGTACCAACACTATCATAAGCAGCACTACCATATTTCATTTGAACCAGTGCCGATTTTAAAATATAAGCTAAACCTGCGCCAGGTGCAGGAAGCAAGGTAAAAGGTGTAGCATTCAAAACTCTTACCGACTGATAAGGAATTCGAACAATTGAACTTAAAAGAGGCACATTGTCCAAGAGTGTAATAATACCATTTGCCGATACAGTATCAGCTAAAGCAATTCGTAACACATCTTTTTGTTTATTACTTAAATTACCCATTTTTAACTCCTTAATTAGTTATAATTATAGCATTCTTTTTAAGACTTTTTTAACTTATTTTTGCAAAACACCCAAAATCAGTTTTGATAACGTAGTAGCAAATGTACCACCTGAAAAAACTAATAATCCCCAAAATATTTTTTTTAACCAGACTATATCATTTGAACACTTATTTAGTATTAGCTGAGTATCAAAACTATCTTTCAAAGCTTTCTTTTGAAAATCTTTGATATCTGATATTTCTTTAGAAACAGTAGATAAATGATAAGTATTAGATTCAGTTTGTTGTTTTAAATCAGCTATAGTAAATTCACTAAAATTATGATCTTCTTTGAATGAATGTTTGTGTGGTGGCATATGATTTTAAAGTACCGATCTTAATAGTAGGGTATATAACGTAATGTGCCGTTAACATCGATAGGTATACGTCCAACAGCAGCACCACCACCACCAGTAGGATCAGTATTATTTGTAGGAACTTGAAAAGCTCTACCATTCGCATTTGCAAGAGTTGAATTTAATCTTATAGCAATAGCTAAACCTGCGCCGGGATTAAATGTAAAAACGTCTAAACTTACAAAATTTCCAGCTCCACTACCAGTTCGAGTAATTGTAAGAGCGCCATTAGTTGCTGTATTACTACTATTAATAATATCTACAGTAGTTCCACTATTATCAGATCTAAACTGACCAGCTCCAAAAACATTGCCAGAAGTATCTGTTATTAGTGCATAAGCTGAAATTGAACTCATATTTATTAAAGTTGAACCTGCAAATTGGAACGCAAGAGCATTAGATGCAACTTCTTGTAATGCACATGTTCCAATAAATAATCTAGCAGGTGCACCTGGTACTGTAACACCAGTTGAATCAACAGTAAGACGATTGGTACCAGCAGTTTGAAGAGAAAGAACATTTGTACTAGTTTCTCTAATAGAAGAAGAACCAATAAAAAATGTACTAGTAGTAGGTAAAGTTAAAGTATTAGTAGTAATTGTACAGACAGCTGTGGGAGTATAACTATTTCCAGCAGTTAAACCAGTATTAATATAAAAAGCAATTGCACTTCCGAAAGGGTTTAAGCTAACAATTGCAGCATTAGTTCCTCTAGCAATAAAGTTAGTACCATTGTAGGAAGAGCCACCTTGAATATTAAAGTTACCACTATCTCCTACCGATGTTAAATATCCTCCAATATCGGTAGAGTTTCTAGAAATATGAACTTGTGAAGCATCCGATGCACCTCTTATATCCAATTGATAAAGAGGTGTAGCAGTACCTAAACCAACCCAATTATTAACAGAATCAACAAATAATACGTTAGTATCAAAAGCTGAATTGCCAGAAAAAGAATTGCCAGCTGCACCAAAAGTCGCTCTAACAACATTTCCAGTTCGAATATCAATAGTAGTGGTGGTAGGACTATTGATAAAGTTATTATTTGTAGCGTCTAAATTTAATCTTTGTGCTGGAAATAAACTAATATTCTGACCAGTATTAAGAATTATACCAGTAGTGTTAAAAGTTAAGACATCAGTACCTGATAGCTGTAATGCTAAAACACCAGCAGAACTTTCTCTAAGAGAAGTATTGAGCGCAGCATTAAATGCTATACTTCTAGTAGTAGCTACATTGATTGTACCGGAAACATTTAATAAACCATTAACATCCATATGAAATAATCCTTTTGAGATTTATTTTAACACATTCTTTCAATATTTTTTAACTTTTGTTGATAAACTAAACTACTCAGCTTTATTCACTCTATAAAATGATTAGATCTTGGTTGAAGCAATAGGGGTTGCCCAACAGAGTGATTTTGATTCTGCATTTTGTAAAGACACATAATATACATTTTCTGAACCAGCAGGAGCCTTTTGCCAAACTCCTGTCGCATCTTGGAGATTCAACTTATCACCAATACTTATAGGCTTATCACCGACTCTTACTTGAACATTAGAAAGTCCAGCTTGAAGCATAAATCCAGCAGCTGCGTTATCAGCCGGTGTTTCATAAATTACACCATTAATTAATCCATCTGTCGTAACTGGATAGTCAACCCAAGGAATACCATCATCAGTATATTCACCGGTATAAACAACTCCCATTCCTAAAGGGAAAAAGCCTTTAACGCCAGTCACAACCAGGACCAAAGCGCTTCGATTAACGGTTGGACGATTTATCATATTCTGCCTTAAATAAGTAAAAAACGTTACATCTTGATCTGTAATATTTTTGATTAATTAAATTTTACAAAAATAATTTTAACATATTTAACCACTGTTTTTTTTAAATAAAATTTACTAATACTAGCTTCTAGTAGATAAAAATAAGTTATTAATTTCCTATTTCCGTAACAACAATAGATGCATGCTCACTGCTAGGAGCAGTAACTGGGCGACAACGAGCAGTTCCAGCTGTTGTATTCCATCTAAGTTTAAAAGTATGAGATCCTGCAGAAAGGCCAGTAATTAATCTATTAATAGATCCAGTTTGAAGAGCACCAGTAAGTCCAGGAGTTGTTTGACCTGCACCTGTATCAGTAGAACCATCAACATCTAAAACAATATTTGCTGTAGAACCTAATGCACTTGTATTTGAGAGAGAAAAAGAAGTATCAATTTTTACTTTTGAGCCAGAAGCAATTGTTATTGTAATACTTGGGCCAGTAAGATCAACTAAAGTTGAAGAAGTAGTAGTTTGATCTGAAGTAACTCTTGCAGTTACGATCTGAAGAGTTTTATTAATTACATTAGTAGGTGGTATAACACAACCAGCAATAGGAGTCGCCCAACAAAGAGCTCCTGCACTAGCTGATTCTAATGCTACATAATAAACTCGGACAGCATCCATTGGTGCTTTACGCCAAACACCAGTATTATCTTGTAAATCAATTTTATCACCTGCAGTAACTCCAACTGAGCCAATTCTTATTTGAACATTAGACAAACCTACTTGAACCATTGATCCAACTGTCGAATCTGTAGGAGCAATTTCATAAATAACTCCACTAGCTAAACCATCAGGAACGGTAGGAAAATCAACTAATGGAAAGTTATCAGCAGAATAAGTTCCACTTAAATTAACTCCACAACCAATAGGTAAGGTTCCTGCAGTAGCTTTTTTAACTAAAGCTATAGAAGTACGAGTAACGATAGGAGCGTTCGCCATATTCAACCTTAAGTAGGTAAAAACATTACATTAATACATGCTCCAAATGTTGACCAAGAGGTATTACAAAAAGCTACAAGCAAATCTCCAGCTGATACAGAAACAGTATGGGTAGTATCACTACCGCTATTAGTTCCACTACTAACAGTTGCATCTAATGTAGTAGCAGAATAAGTAGGGCTAGTTGCATTGCTTGCTTTGTAAATTAGTACATGCAAATTGCTGGGAGCATTTGAAAAACCAAAAACTCTTAAAAATGAAATAGTTCCAGCAACCGGAACAACCCACGGCACAATATTTACGTTTAGTGTTGAAGATCCATCACCACCCAAACCTATATACCCATTTGCTACAAAGTTTTGACCAGTATTTAAAAAGAAAGTAATAACAGATCCACCTGCTGTACTCCAAGTAGGGGCTGTACCAGTACCAGCCGATCTTAACTCTTTACCAGTAGCAACTGCAGCAAGGTTTGAATAAACATTGCTAGCAGAAGCGTAAAGTAGATCACCAGTAGTTGCAGAATTTGGTAAGGTAGTGGTACTCCATACAGGTGCTGTAGTGACACCACCACTACGAAGATAGGAGCCAGCTGCTACATCAGCTAACTTAGATAAAGCATTTGATGCAGAAGCATAAAGTAGATCACCTACTGCATAAGAAGTTTGACCAGTTCCTCCTTGAGCTGCCGTTACAGCTGCAGCATCAGTTAAAATGGTAGCACTTGAATTTGGTAAGGTAAAAGTCTTTTCAGTAGTAGCAGGACCACTAAACTTCGTAAAACCATTACCAGTTCCACCATTTACAGAAGTTAAAATACCGGTAACACCATTAGTAAGATCTATCTGCGCCCATGCTGGATTATTAGTAGTACCAGTATTAGAAAGATATCTAGTAGCATTAGTATCTTTTGCTAATGCAGAAATTGTATTAGTAGCAGAACCATAAAGTAAATCGCCCTGAGCAACTGTCGCAATTCCTAATCCACCATTAGTAACTGCTAATGTACCAGTTACGTGAGTAGTTAATCCAATTTTACCCCATGAAGGAGCTGTACCAACCCCACCAGAAATAAGAGCATTACCTGTAGCTACACCCGCTAAGTTTGAATAAACATTAGATGCAGAAGCATAAATTAAATCGCCAGTAGTCGCACTATTAGGTAAAGTAGTTGTACTCCATACAGGAGCTGTACTAACTCCACCGCTTCTTAAATAAGAACCAGCAGCAACGTCTGCTAATTTTGATAATGCTGTAGTCGTAGAAGCATATAGTAAGTCTCCTACTGCATAGCTAGTCTGACCTGTACCACCCTTTGTAGCTACAACAGTTGCAAGAGTAGTAGCAAGTGACCCAGCTGAAGTAGTAACATCTCCAGTAAGAGCTGGAAAAGAAGCTGCCTGAAGAACACCAGTAACAGCTGCAGTTTTTGAAATATCAATAGCACCAAAAGATAAACCCGTTCCAGCACTATCAATTCTTAAAACTTGATCAGTAGTCCCTTGGATATCAGCAACGTTTGCTGTAGCATTTCCAGTAACTCCAACCACACTACGAGCAATACCTTGTCTAAACTTTGCATTTGAAACTGCATTTGCTGCAATTGTCGCAGCAAAACTTCCAGTTCCTGAACCTGTTACATCTCCAGTTAAAGTAATTGTTTGATCACCAGTATTTGTGCCACTTACAGTTCCACCAATAGTAGCATCAGCTGTAAACGTTAATGTTCTAGTCGTATCTCCAGTAACAATATTTAATGTTCTAGCTGCAGTTAATGTTTCATTGGGTCTGATAGTAAGAGCATTCGCAGTTGCTCCTTTAACTACTAACCCAGTCTGATTAAGCAATACTGAGGTTATATCGGTATTAGCGCCAGAAGCTGCAATCCCAGTTGTCTTTGCAATCGTTACAGCACCATTAGCAATAGTTGTTGCTAATGATCCAGCACTTGTCGTCACATCACCAGTCAATGCTGGAAATCTACCTGCAGCCAAAGTTCCAGTAGCGTTAGTTCCACTCAGATTAACAGCAGCTGCAGTAATTTGCTGCCCTGATAAAGAAAGGTAATTTTCTCCAGCAAGAGTTACAGCAGCATGCAGGTCAGAAGTGAGAGCAATAGTTCCAGAAGCATTTGGAGCTGTTAAAGTTCTAGTCGTTCCTGTAGCGATTCCAGATAATTGAAAAATTAACTGTTTAGTATTATCTGCATCATCTTGTAAGGTAAGATTGTTATCGGTAATTGTTAATATAGTAGTATTATCTAAAGTCTTATTAGATAAACTTTGTGTACCTGTTAATGTAACAACACTACTACCTATATCTATAGTAGGATTACCACTAACACCATCACCATTGCTAACCGTTAAATTAGCACTGCCCGCTGTAATAGTACGAGTAGCTAATGTACCGGATCCTGTCCTTGAAATAAGTCCAGTAGTCGATAAAGATGCTAAAGCATTAACAGTTGAATCAATCGTAATATCAGTTCTAGTACTACCAGCATTATCACTTGCTGTAATGGCTGAACCAATAAAGTTTAAAGTAGCACGCTGAGTTAAATTAGATCCTTCTTCCTGTACAGTAGAGTATCCAGTACTACCTGTAGCAGCAATTGTAATGGTACCTGAGCCATTAGTAATAGTAATGTTAGAGCCAGCAGTTAAAGTCGCTCTACTCAAACCACCTGTACCTGTATTGCCGATTAATAATTGTCCATCTGTATAAGATGAAAATCCAGTTCCTCCATTACCAAATGGTAAAGTACCTGTAACTCCATTTGCTAAGTTGATTTGAGACCATGCTGGATTATTAGTAGTACCAGTATTAGAAAGATATCTAGTAGCATTAGTATCTTTTGCTAATGCAGTAAGAATGTTAGTAGCAGAACCGTATAAAATATCACCTTGGGCTATACTAGATAAACCAGTTCCACCAAAAGTAACTCCTATAGCTGTACCATTCCAGGTACCTACAGTTATAGTTCCTAATCTTGTAATATTATCTTGAACAGCATTAGGTAGAGTTGAGCTTATTGAGGGTACTCCACCTGAATCTGTAACCAAAGTACCGCTATTTGCAGTTGCTAAACCTACAATCGTATTAGCTGAAGAAGAATATAAGAGTTGATTGATTGTAGTAGTATTGGGATATAAAGCTGTACTGCCAATAAAATTAGTGCCATTAGAAATGATTATTTGACCAGCACTACCCGCTGTAGAGGGGTAGGTTGAAGTTGACCAAGTAGGAGCTGCAGTTGCTCCTGACTGTAACAGTCTACCTGCAGTAGCTACCCCAGCTAATATTGCTCCTGCAGTTGCAGTAGAATAGAAAATACCACCATTACTTGCAGTTAAATTAGCATTAGTTCCACCAAATGCAAGCGGTATAACTGAACCATTCCATACACCAGTTGTAATGGTTCCTAATGTTGTTAAATTAGTAGAACCTGCCCAAGTACTTAAAGCAGTATTTTCAACGTTTGATAACCCTACATCTGTTTTAGTAACAGTATCCCAAGCAGGTGCAGCTGAGACAGTACCATTACCCACCTGTCTTAAAAATTGTCTTGTAGTAGTAGTATTTCCAGCTAATTTAGAAAGAGTATTAGTAGCAGAAGAGTATAAAATATCGCCTAGAGTATAGGTAGAAAATCCAGTTCCACCAAAAGTAGAGCCTATTGTAGTTCCATTCCATGTACCACTAGAAATAGTTCCTAACTGAGTGATATTGCCTTGTACGGCTGTAGGGATAGTCGTTAAAACTTCTACAACTCCTGTACCAGCTGTATTTCTACCTAGTAAAGATCCTGTAGCAATGTTTTGAATTTTAGAAAAAGTAATTGAACTATCAATAACATTAGCTGAGATTACATTTCCAGAATCATTATAAGTAAAAGCAATAGTTGCAGTATCAGCAAGAATACCACCTACTGCATCTTGGGCTCTTTCATCAGTATAATACAAATTACTACCTTCAGATATATCTGAAGTAGTTAAAACAACAGTGCCTTGCTGACCATTAACACTATTGACTAAATTTGAATTAATTGATTTTTGCCAAATTGATCCGTTGTAATATACCCAATCACCTACTGCAAAAGTAATATTTCCAGCTCCAAAGTTAACAGTACCCGCTACCGATACAACATAAAAATACCCAGAAACTCCTGTACCATTTGCTAAAGTAGGAGTATTAGTAGTAGCATTCCAAGTACCTGCATTAATTAAAACAGAGGTAGGAATTTGAGCTAGTGGAATTCTCGTTGTACCATCTAGAGTAGCAACTCCACTAGCTGCAGCTTTTTCAGTTAAATTAATCTTACTGTTAAGTTGAGTTTGTAAAGCAGAAGTAACGCCATCTAAATACTGAAATTCAGTACTACTAACACTTCCATTAGCTATTTTAGTGGCATCAATTGCAGCAGTAGGGGATATTAAAGAATTTGTAATAGAATTAACAGCTATAACAGCAGTAATTTGGTTTGCTGCATCATCGTAAGTAAAATCTATGGTAGAAGTATCGGTAAGAATACTTCCAACAGCATCTTGTGCCTGTTCATCAGTATAGGTACCGCTAGTTGTCCAACTAGTATTAGTACCATCTGTAGTTAAAATTTTTCCTGCATTACCAGTCTGTGAAGGAGCTAAATTATTAAAAGCAGCATTTGCAGTAGATGCACTCGTTCCACCATCAGCTATAGCAACTACACTTGAGCCACCAATATAATAAGGATTCTTTCCAGCTACTCTAAAATCATTAGATCCATCAAAAGTTAGATTAGGACTACTAGTAATGCTTGTGCTAGAATCAAAAAAAGAAACTTGGCCAGCAGAACCACTTCCACTTATTCCACCTCCACCGCCTCCTCCACCACCCTGGTTTGAAGTTCTTCCGTCAGACATTGAAACACCTATTTCAATAAGTAAAATTAAGAGTAATACGACAATACAAATTGTGATAAATAATGTTTCTATGATATATTTGTATTCTGTAAAACTACTTTAAAACTTATTGAAACAAGTGCTTCAGATAATTAACGACCTCTAGACAAAATCAATTGGCAAGAATTAGTGGCATTAGTTACTAATCTTTTAATTCTTAATCGTGCAGGAATTACACTAGTATCGACAAACCATACTCCTGAAGTAGTGTGCGTAGCTGAACCTGTTAAAATATTGGTAACATCTCTCCATGAAGTAGTAGGAGGATCTAAGCCCAATCTACCTCCTACTTGAACGCTATCAATAATTTTATAGACTGTATTAATGCTAGTAGCACCAGGTAAGGCTGCAAATGTTAATGTACCTGTAGCTCCTGCATAGTCAGTAATCTCTCTATAAAGACCGACATTCAATGGATTAGAATCACTAACAATATACAACAAACCACGCACTAAATCTTGATCACTAACATATTTAAATACTGTATTTAATTTAGAATCAATTAAAGTAGTTGTACTACCAGCACCAGTGCCTTTACCATTAATTTCACCATTGTTAACAATCGGCATGTTAGTCGCTTCTAAAGTTAAAGTCGTACCAATTATTAAATGCTCAACAGTAAAAAATCTAAAGCCATCTCCACCTACATTAAAATAAGAATACGAAATGCTTCCATTGGGTGCATTAGTAACACTGGCAATTAAACCATCGCTTTTTACTAAATCACGTGCTATTCTATCTCTAATTGGGCTAATAGGCATTTGATACTCCAACTATTTTTTAGTAGAATCAGATAATTTCTTCTTTTTCTTTTTGTTATCTTCTTCTAAATCTTCTGTTTGTAAAGCAGACCCATCAGACAAATTACTAGGGGCTGTATTGTAACTTCCCGCAGACAATGCTTTACTAAAACTATCTCCATCTAAAGCTTCGCAAATACGATCATAAATTTCAGCAGCTGATTCACTCACTAAATGAATACCAACTGTTTCAATATAATTCTGTAATCTTTTTAGATTAACAGCTATCTGATCAGTATTATCTGCCAATAAAGAAGCTTTTAAAGCCTGACCAATAGGTACAATATAAGCATAATCATTCACTTCAGCTAAACGACTAATAAAATCAATTGATTGAGACGCTATGTTATAAATATTATAAGATTTAAGTAAAGAAGTTGATTTCTGTAAAATATTAAAACTTCTTATTCCTAATTCTTTTGCCTCATTAATAGTGGTAGGAATTTCTTCATTCCATGCTTTAGCAATTAAAGCATAATCAGTAGGAGAACCATCTTTTCTTTGAAGCAAATTAATATCAGACTTATAAAAATATTTAGTGAGGACTTTTGCTTTACGATAAGTATCTCTAACCTCATTATATTTCTTAATATGATCTTGAATCATTCCTTTACATGAATCAAAATCTTTTCTGACAATAGCTTGATTCTTAGCTTTTTTAATAGATTCAAAAGTTTTCTTAATTGATTGCTGAACAATCTCAAAAACTTCTTGCTTAGTATAAGTTTCAACAGGTTCTTTTTTATCCTGTGTAGAATCTAAAAACTGATTATCACTATTTAAAGATTTAATAAGTTCTGTATAGGTGTAAGGATTAACCGGTGCATCAGTAATAGCTACCTTTTCTACTCTTGCACCCACAATTTCCCTACCATCAACACCAGCTCTCCTTAAAACCTTACCCTCAATACTAAATCCAAATCGTCTTTTATCATCTTTCTTTAAAGAACTAAGAATCCCATAAACTCCTTTAGCTCTTTCTGAATTTTTAAATAAATAACCTTCTACATGTAATCCATCTTGTTTGATATCAGCTTTATCAATTTTACCTACAATATTCTCTGGACCATTCATATGATCCCAATTAAATAAACCTTTACCATCCAATAAAGGACTAATATCTAAACTATTTTGACGAACAATTTCACCCTGTAAATCCATATGATCAGTAGAAGCAATGCCACGAATACGCCATTCACCATCGGCTTTTGCCTTCTCTAAATCAAAAGGTACAAAAAAATTAAAGTTATCTTCAGGTTTTTTCTTGTCAATTGTCATTTTTATACCCCTACATTTGCTAAAATTTTAACACAACTTTAATTTTTTTTATATACGAAAATAAAAAACCCCAACTATTATTAATAATTGAGGTTTGTCTATTTTAATGTAGTATCAATTTTAATACTACATTAGTTAGTCTTTATGATTCATCATTTTTTTCTTTGTCTTTAGTAATGCTTTTTTTAAATATAATTCAGTTGAACTCATTGTATTTCTTGTATAGTCAGCAATTTCATCTAACATATGCCCACCTGTTAAAAAAAACTTTGAATAAACAAAAAAACAATAGTTACTAAACTCATCAACAATAAACCATTCACATTTATGCGGAGATTCATTTTGATATATTGTATTTAAAGCATAAGGACAAGGAGACGATGGAAAATGTGTTAAATGTCTTGCACATCTTTTATCCATCTCAAATTTAACAAAGTAATTTTTTTTATGCCATTCAACTTTAGATTTTAATTGATCTAATTCTTTATACAAATCTAAAACTTCTGGCAAATAATAATTACTTGAAACTTCACTATTCTCTATTAAATTATTAATCTCACTCATTTCATTATGCTTTAGGATTTGAATAAACAGCTAAAATTTCTTTAGCAGCTGAATTCAAAACAACCGGAATTTTAGATTTTAAAGCATCAAACACTAAGGTAAAAGCATTATTCAATTCAGTCAAAATTTGATTATTCGCATTGGTCAAAGTTTGAACTAATTGAGCCTGCATTTGTTCAGCCGAACAGTTAGTTTGAGCTTTAGAATCAATAGGAACAACATTATCAACTACTTGTGCTTCTTCTGCCATAATAACCCCTTTAGATTAAAAGATTTTCAAAAGCGTGAATTAATAAATATAATTCACCGTACGGATTATTATTATGCTGAACATATTTATAATAATTCTTCAAAATTTGAACTATTTCTTTATATTCTAAATGTTCTCTTTTTTTAGCATTATAAAAGTCAGCATAATAGATAACACCAATCTCTTTTAATCGAATAAAGCTATCCATGTCAAGACATTTTATTAAATCGTATTCAGAACCTCCAGCATCGATTAATAATTTATCAATATTATAATCTTTTATAATTCTATTTATATTAATACAATCAATTAAATTACCAGTATTCCTATGCTTACTCTTTTTTAAAGAATGCAATGACTTATCGGTATATCTATTAAGATAAAAAGGTTTTTTAGGATCATCGTCACCTATCACTGCTAATAGATAAGCATCAACATTATTTAAATTATGGTATTCAATATTTTTTAATAAAACATCATAATTACTTTTATCTGGTTCAAATGTATGAATATGTTCAACATGTTTAGATGTTAATATAACAAATCCACCTAAAAAACCACCTATCTCTAACCAACGATCTTCTTTACTGAGTAATAACTCTAACTTTTTTATTCTCGCTAAAGCTAAAGATAAAAACTTTGAATCAAATTGATCTCTGACAAAAAATATTTCTCTTTTGATTTTTGTTAAAAGTAGTTTTTTAGTAACCATGTAAATTTCCTATTCTTAATTGTAATAAATTATTATTATTAATCTTAACTATAAATCCACTGAAAATAATAATGATCTTTATCATTTTGTCTCATTACTAATTCAATAGTTGATTTTATAATTTTCAAAGAAACAAGGAATAATTCATAATTTTTTAATAAATAGGAATTTTCTAAAAGAACTACTTTTTTAATTAATTTATCTAATTTTTCATTTAATTTAATCCAATCAGGTTGAAAGTATAATCCTTCTACTAAAAATACTGATCTAAAACCAAACAGATCTTCAATAGTAGAATAATCATCTTCAAAATTTACATCACTAACAATCTTCAAATTATCAATAAAACTATCAGGTGTATCATCAAAAATAAAGTTACCAATACAAAAAGGATGATGGATATATTGCGATTCTCTTCGAATCACAAAAATCTTTCTTTCAGAAATACCAACTGAATTTAAATTCAGTTTTAAAGTTATTTCAAAAGCTTCTTCTTCAATTTTAGTAGCTTGTTCTTCAGGAGTTAAAAGAGGGTCTATATTCTCATACAGACGTTGATAAGATTCTCTATATTGATCTTCTAAAGAAATCTCTCTAGATAGATTTTCACACTTAAGTAAAGTTATTGTCAGCATTTTAATTTCTCCTATTTTTATTTTATCTATTTTTTATTTAATTAAACGTTCAATTAAATATAGTTATAGCTATAGATAAAATAAAAGTAAAGATAAAAAATTATAATGCTTTATTTTTTTAATAAAAATAGATCAGCAGAGAAGGGATTTTATATTGAATTCATGAACTATTTATTACGCTAGCTAGAATTAAATGTCAATAAAAAATATAGTGAAAGCTTAAAAATGTAAGTGTTATAATGCTTTATATTTTAATAAATTCCATATTCTCTAAGATAATTAAATAGATAAATTGCTGCAGCTCTTTCATAATAGGAAACAATCATTTTTATTTTTTTTTGAATTAAATGCTGATATTCTGATTTTAACTTTAACAAACAAAATTCATCTAACAATACAATTGAAAAAGGAAATGGTTTAATAAGTTTACCTTCAGAAAGAAAATAAATGTCATCAATAGGAAGATTTTTCTTATCGAAGAATTTTAAACTAATGTATTCATGACAATTTTTAGGTTCTATTTCAAAATTTAATATTTTATGATATTTACTATAATCGTATATTCTAGCATGCATAAGACAAAAAAATACCCAGAACGGGATTTGAACCCGTATAGCTTTCGCTGCAGACTTTTAAGGCCTGTGTGTATACCGATTCCACCATCTGGGTATTAAGTTATTATTTTACTGTTTTTGAGCTTCTTCTTCCCACCAATCAACTGATTTAGTTAATTTACAATTACTACATTGAATATAATCTTGGTTTACCCATATCCAAGGTATAGATGATTTAAAGTGTGAACTAAAACAAAATTTACAAGGACATATTTGAAGATAATTGCATTGAGGACACTTCATAAATTTAACTTATTAAATACTGATACACTTTTATTTTATATTTATAACCCTGTTTAAGCATATGAGCAGAGCCTTTAGATTTACCATCCCAAATCAATATTAGTGCCTCTGCATTACTAGCCATCACTTCATTTCTATGATATCCTGCACTCTTACCATATTGATCCCATAAAGCAGGATATTGATCTATTTCAATTCCATTTTCTTTCGCCCATTGCTCACCTAATTTATCAACACCACAAGCACATCCTGAAATAACTTTAGTTATTGTAAATTCTGAATCCTGAATTACTATTTTAACTAAATCATAACTAGTAATTAATCGACTACCTGCTATAATGGTTTTCATTGCTTTAAACTGTCTTTAAGTTGTTTAATCCATTTTGCATTTTTAGCAGAACGATCTAATTCTACAGTATAATGTTTTTGATGATATTCAATTAAATGATTTAATTTAGAAATTTCATCATCAACCATTTGTTTTAAATTAAAATCTTCCAATTTATTTTTTAATTTAAAAATTTGATTATCCAAATATTCAGTTGATCCATCTACTGGAAGAACTAAATTTAATTGCTCTATCATAAAAATTTTTAGCTGTTCATGTTCTGTAGTGGGAGGTATCCATTGTTGAACACTTTCTATCATTTTTAATAAACGATTTCTATTCCGTATTCTTTCATCACGACTATTTTCTAACTTTTCTAACTCCTCAGTAAGCTTATTTTTAAAATAGAATTGTAATTTATCATTATCAGAATTAAGAAGATTGTTAATTTTATCTTGATTTAATACAATATTATCTTTATGATAATTATTAATAGGAAACTTATCTGGTATTGGTTGATTAAGAGATAAATCTCTAAAATCTAATAATGCACCAAAATTTCTAGCACAAACTAGTGCAAATTCTTCAAAAGTAGGTTCTTTATCTTTTTCAGTAATAATTGAAGTATATCCAGTAGGCATAATATTTTTATTTATTAGTGTTCATTGATTCAAGTAAAGCCTTCCATTTTTCAGAAGGAAAATGATTTTCATTATTTTCTTCCAACGATTTTAAATCTTCTTTAAATTCATCAGGAATAGAGAAATAAAAATATGCATAGGTTGCATCAAAATCATCATCTTCATCGCTTATATAGTAAGGAGAGGCTCTTAAATCACTATTCCAAGGACCGCAGGGAGTTTCTTCATGATCACTTCCATGAACAAAATACTCAGGATAATTTTCTTCACAACTATCTTTACTCTCATAATAATCCCGATTACCACCACCTGTTCTAGTATAAATGACAATTTTTCCATCTTTAAGAAAACAATCTCTAAATCGTGGAATATCAAAAGTACTAAAATTTAATACTTTAAGTAAAGTAGGTGCCATTTGATTAAAACCAAATAGCATATTATAGAGGCTCATGCATTATCCTATAGATTAATCTAATAAATGTTTATGCTGATAAATGTTACCTAAAACCTTAATTTTACCCAAACCAAAATTAGAACTAAATCCTCGTTTAGTCCATAAACCAAAACATGGAGAATTCACTAAAGTTAAATCATCACAATAAGAAACTTCTCCTATAATCTTACTACCTCCTATTTCACTATCATCAAACTCTACTATATATCCCTCATAAATTTTTTCTACAGTATCTGTAGAATATAAACCAGTATAAAGCATGATTTCATATCTATCTGTAGGATCTAAAAAACCTTGATACTCTTGCTCTCTAACCTGTCCATTACATGAAATATAAAGATGGTTTTTTACTATTTCATCTTTAAGTTTGTCATAAGCTATAAATTCAATTTTTGACATTCTTCACCTTACTCTTCTTTTGATAATCTTCATCTAAATATTTTATAATAGATTTAATATGTAGAAACATCTTTGTCTTTGTTTCTTCCCATTCTGAATCGCATTCATCCCAATCAGTTTCTAAAAATAACTTCTCAAAATTCTTTTTAATTTTTTCACTAGGCTTCATATTGATCTTTCATTAATTAACTTCTTCTATATAAATTTTACCCTTATGTTTTCTAATTAATTTCTTAAATTCACCCAATGTAATATCTGCAAAAATTGGAGTAATTGATTTATTGCTTTTAACTGGCTTTAACCAAGGAATTTTATTTTTCTTATTATTAATTTCATCAATTGAATATTCACCAAAATATAGAGGTAATTGATAAAGATCTACTGTAAAAAAAATCTTTGTAATATCAAATTCTTCATAAGGTGGGCCTGCATTAAGTTCATATGGAGCATCATTCCAATCATCACCATAAACTTTTGATAAAGGAAAAGAAGTAAAATAAGCACAGCGATTATTATCAATATAACAAAGTTTTTTATTGTCTGTATTCTTCATTTTTATCTTCCTATTTTTTTATAAAAACAATTATCTGCATGACCATTTTCTTCTGATTCAGAACAGATAAAACAAATCGAATAATCTCCATCATCATCAGCCCATGACCATTCAGTATGTCCAATAAGACTAGAAAGATTATTTTTTAATAACTCTATTTCTTTCTTTTGATCTTCATATAATTTTATTAAAGGTTCAAAGCACTCATCTAAAAGATCAGAAGCACTAGAACGCCATAACATAGTTTTATATTGTTCTTTCCATTTATCTATTTTTTCTTGGTTTATCATAATATTTTATTTATTGGTTTTAATCCATTTTTCTAAATAAGCTTTACTCAATTTAAGCGCTTTAGGATTTGAATCACACCATCCAATAACTTCATCAATTATTTCTTCAGCATCAACCAATCTTTCATTTAATTCTCTAAATTCAGTACCAATTGCTACAGTCATTAATATTTGATAAATTTTATCTACTTCTTTAAAGGTTAAATTTGTAGGGAGAAGTAGATTAGCCTGATTTATAAAATCTAGTGGAATACGATAGTCAATAAGTGGCCTTAAAGATTTTTTATTTTGATTACTCATAATAAATAATATTCTCCAAATTCAAACATTTAGACGAAATCTTTTTACCACAGTTATCACAGAATAATAAAGATCCAAACGTCTTAAAATATTTATCTTGTACAGTATTCTTATTATCTAAGATATCGCCTTTATTAATTCGTTTTGTTACATAAAAGACTGGTTTTCCACAACCATCTTTATGATCAAGATGACCAATTATCATTTCAATCTTTCTTTTTCTAATAATAAGATCGCATCCTTAAATGTGTTGGCTTCTGAACTTGCCAGGCAACGAAAATAACTAGGAGTTTCCTGATCAGACCACAGTTCGCAGGAAACTCGTTCTCGATCAAGGTCAATTTGTATTGTAAATTGTTGACGCAGTTCCTCAAGAATAGTGATGGCTTTAGCTTGGTCGATCATTTTTGCCTCCTATCAACACACGGAACGAATATACCAAACGTTTAAATAATGACTAAGAAGTATAAGTCCAAAAAGACATATGAGGAATAGCGTACAAAAAAGAATCTGTTTAACTCGATCATTAATCACTTAATCCTCTTTCTTCATCCCCAACACCCTCACAATATCATCATATATCTGTGATGTTAATTTAACCCGTCCTGATTCAACATTAGAAATGTGCGACGGAGATCTATGGATCAATCTAGCAAGTTGCGCTTGATTCAATCCGTGCTTGAGACGGAGGAATTTAATATCTGATTGTTGTTGATCGTGGGTGGTGGTCATAAAATTACTCCCAGCTAAAAGAAAAATGTCCACAATCCTTGCATTTCAGGATTCTAACTCTGCGTTGTTTTCCAGACTCTTCAGTCTCAACAAAAGCATGGCCACTTGTGGCAAATCCATGCTGGAGTAACTTTGGAAGATAAATAAATGTCCAGAAAATAGTTTTCAACCAACAAATTATAATCACTTAATCCCCCTCTTCGCCCGCTCGGCGAGCATCGCGTCGGCTAAATCATAAGCTTGCCGCGCAATAATATGATAATTATTCTTCTGATCTCTAAATAGAAATTCCCTATTCTCTCTGATCGCTGTTGGAAAGGCCGCTTCAGCGAACTTGTCGAGTAAGGTCATACCTGACCATCGTTGAGATGAAACGCTTCCATCTAAATTTTGAGATTCATATTGTATGGGAAACGCCGGCGGATTATCTGGCTCTTTGCCAATCGCTTCCACAAAAGGTTTTCCATCTAATTGACCGACTTTTAAAGTGCCTGTCTGATTTCCTCGATCAACGGCAAACAAACCATTGCCCTGACACTTTTGACAATACCCAGACGCAAAGATAGTTCCAGGACTCAATTCGGGCTTACCTGAGCAAATGTAGCATAGAAGGTTTGAATCAAATATTTTTTCGCCTAAGAGATTATCTGGCTTTTGGTTTTGGTCGGTCATTTGTTACCCCACTTTTCCATATAATCGTAAAGTGGTGCTTCCATACAGTCGCAGTCATTCATACCACATGAAGAAACGTGCTTGAGAATTTCATCCGCCGCCTTCACCCTTTCGACGAGGGAGTGAATAATCTTTGTAAATGGAAAGTCTAAATCAGTAATACTTTTAGTAGATATTGATAAACCATTTAATTCTCTACAAGAACCGCATATACAACCTTTTTCAAGCTCTATATTCTCATCAACTTCTAAATCTCTTACGTCTTTCTTTTCAAGTTCATTTAATTGCTTTAAAATCTCTTCTAGATTCATAAATATTTCCAATAATTTTACAATGATTTACAATAATCCATAAGTAGTGTTGATGGCAAAATTCATAATTACTACCTACAAATCCACCTATTAAATCATCCCATATAACTACATAAATACCATCTTCTTTCCCATTCCAATCAGTTGAACGATACATTTTATAATATTCATTAGGTAATAAAACAATATCACCTTCAAATATCTCATTACCTTCAGAGTCTTTTAATCCAGTAAATTGCTGTATAGGATGATTTAATTTTCTGGTTATATCAAAAAATTCCCAATCCCAAGTTGACTTGATTGAAGGAAACTCAAAATACCAAAACTTATCGTTAGTTTCATCATAGGAGCGGTATTTAATGATTCTTTGATTAGATTTTTCTATTGTTTGCATAAATAAATCTATTTTTTATTTTAATAAATCTTTTATTTTATCTACAATTTCTGAACTAATTTCTTTATCATTATAATGACAACACGATCCAGGACTATGGTGAACAAGACATGTGTTAAAATTAAGCTCTAATTTTTGATAAATTTTGTTACAAATTACACATTTAAAAATATTAATCAATTCTTTATCTTGATTAGGAATAATCATAATTATTCTATCCAATCCCATTCAACCGATTCAAATGAAACATAATAGTTATCATTATCTTTATTAACTTCTTCACTTACAACACCACCACCTAATCTATCCAAAACAATACGAACAACATCTTTATCTAATTCTTCTAAAGAAACTTCTCCATCAACATCCAATTCTATTTTAAGAGTTAAGAATTTAGGTTTCATATGTATAAGAAATTAACATATCTAAAAAACATGTACAAATAAATCAAAAATTTATACATATTAACTAAATTTATTCCTCTCTAATTTTTGTTGTAGTATTTTCATTAGCTTGTTGATTTGAAACATGAGAAGAATAATTGCTAGTACCAGGAACAACAACAGGGAAAGAACTGCTTTTATAAGCTTCGTGAATTATTTCTTTATTTTTAAATACAGTTTTAACTAAATCTGTAACTAATACAACCTTCTCAGCTTCTTTCTGAAAAGCAAGCTTATCTAATGCTTGCTGTAATTCTTTACTTTTTAATTCATCTTCTTTTTTATTCAAAGCATTTAAATTAGATTCTAGCTGATTACATCGATCATTTAATTTAATATTTAAATCCTCAAGTCTTTTTTTATGATTCTCTAAAATTTCTATTTGTTTCAATAAATCACTCTTAATTACTTTTAATGATTCATAATCACTTAAATAATCTCTTAATTCTTTTCCTAATTGCTCAGGAATATTTTGTTTAATGATTTCATTAATTTGTTCAAGCATAGCCATATAATTCTCCTATTTATTTTCTAATAATTTAGTTTTATACTTTTGGTAATCTTCTATAAAGTTCAAGTTCACATTTTCTTTGCTCTCTCGCATAATATCTTGATTCTTCAATTTGAGCATTACTTTCAAGAATTGCAGACATTTTTGAATAATAAATCAAATAATCAATTAGAACTACATGATCAATTAATCTAATATCTTCTTTTATTTTAATATTTTCTTGAATCATAATATGCCTACTAGGATTCGAACCTAGGACTGCCCAATTATGAGCTGGGAGCTCTACCAACTGAGCTATAGGCATAAAATACTAATATTATAAAAAAGTATGTAATATTTCCACACACAATTTATTAATAGCATCTACATCAGGTTTCAATGGTAATGATGATTTAACAAAAGCTTCACTAGATAAACTAAACAAATCTTCAGCTTCTTGTTTTACTTTCTCTAAAGCCCATTCACCTCTTTTAATATTTAATAACTCTTGAGCATCAGTTCTTTTTACTCTTAACTCTCCATCAGTTAAAAATTCAATAGCCATTCTAAGCAAGCGGATTAGATGAGCTGCATTTTTAGTATCATATCCATATTGCTCTACCAATTTCTTTCGCTTCTCACCCATATAGCCTTTAAATGCCAAATGAGTCATTTTATAAAGTTGAGCTCTAGCATATCCTGAAAAACTATGATAAATACTTTTATTAGCAAATAAATGACGATTTTTAATTAAATGCCTTCCTTCATCGGTTAAATGAATATAATCCTCAGGCTCTAACCACAATAAAGATAAAACATTAGGATTACCATTTCTTAACAGACTTACAAACTTCAAAAATTCATAAATAACAATATCCCATTTATCTTTTTTAATTTCTTTAGTTCCTCTAGATCCATACTGCTTTAATCCAAAATAATGATCTATAGAAGGCACACAAATACTCATTAAATCAATATCATCAATTGAATTAGGATCTGTATTAGGCATGTACATACCGTGCGCTATAGAACCTCTATAAGCCAATATGATAGAATCTTTTTTAAGTTTTTCTTTGATGATATCTTCAGAATCATTAGAATCAAACATTAAAATATCCTGGACATTGGTTAATAATATCTGTTTCTTTAATTGCCTGAAAAATAGAAGTGGTAATATGATAATAATGTTTAAATTTAGCTCCACATTTTAAACAACTATAATCTGTGAAAGCTGAATAGTAATCTAATCTCAATGGACCCCATTGAAGAGTTTCACCTCTTATCCAAGTATGAGAGGAACCATATCCTTCACCATAAATATTAGATTTAATTTCCATAAAGGACAGTATAAAGGACAAAGTTGGCTAATGTCCTTTATAAGATATTGAAATATATTATTTTTTTTATTTTGTCCTTTAAAAATAATTTCTATTAGGTAGGGAATTCGAGTTTAAATAAAATTATTATCTTTTTAATTTCTTATTTTCATCCTCTAAATCTTTAATCCTTTTAGTTAAAATAGGAACCGTATTACAACACATTATTGCTAATTCTATAATAGGTTTTATCTTATCTTTTAAATTATTAGGTATATCAAAGATAACCTCAGAAATAACCATGCCTTCAGTTTTACTCAAAATCTTATCAAATCTTTGATTTAAAGTATCTATATCCATAGAATAATCTTATCATTAATAAATATCTCTGTCAAATATTATTCATATTCTTTAAGAATTTTTTGAAGAGTCTTTTTCTTTACTTTCAGTTTTTTCAAAAAATCAATTAACTTAATTTCTTGATTCATAATTCCTACACATGAATCATACCAACCACCTATACTAAGTTCTTCTGTATATTGAGTATAAGTAATATCTATTCCTGATCGATCGTTATCACCAAAATAAATAGTAGTAGGCATAAATTAAGTATACATTCTCTTTAAGAACTCTAACAAAAACATTAAAATAGTCGATTGTTGATAGGTAATATGTTTGTCAAAACATAAACCAAAAATAAAATTACTGATATAATAAAAAGGAAGGCTAACTACTGCGCTAATCAAAATTGCAACCAAAATAAAAAATAAAATACTACTCCAACCTTTGTTTTTAATACTAATTTTTATATTAAACATAAGCTATCTATTCTATTTATACTTATTAATGTCAATTAAAAAAATAAAGTCCTAATAATAATCAATCATACATGCAATTTTTAAATTATCCCCTCTAAAATCATTTCTCAAATCACCCAAGTAATAAGTTCCATCAATATCAACAGTCACAATCTTAATTGCAGAAGGATAGTCGACAGCTCTTTCAATACATAAATGAGGAATGACTATATCCATCTCTGGGTCAACTTCACGAAATATTTTTATTAAATTTTTAACTTTAATCATATAATCAATAAAATTTAGTTAGTTAATTTTTGATATTCCTTTATTATTCTAATCAATTTAATTAAAAAAATAAATAAACACAATCTATCAAGAATACATAGATATACTAAGGATGAACCAATCAAATGCAAAACTTCTCTATTGATAAAAACAACCAATACAAGAATCAAAATATGAAAAGAATGAATGATATCTGACTTGATACTTTTAGATATCTTTAATTGACCTAAAGAAGAAATATAAGATCGATATGAAAAATAAGTTTTAACCAACTTAAAAGAATAAAAAATATAGATAAAATCTATAATCAAAAAAATAAGAAAAATCTTATTACTTACTGCCATATCAACATTCTAAAATTTCTATGATTATTTCAGAAGGAGGAATAGTTGATCTAATATCATTTAGATGACTTATCAAAAAATTCTTATGTCTTTTTGCTTCTTCATACGAACTAAATTCTTCTTTTCTAATATTTACACAATAATCACGATCATTCGATAAATCTTTTTTAGCTACTACAGGCCATCTTACAATAAACTTAAAAATTCGAAATGCAATAGCATTACAACCATTATCTTGCAAATAACCATTATTCATATCGCCTTTTAATATTTCTAATGGACTATTCATTTTCATAAAATTCTTTAACAATAGGCTTATCAAGCCATTCAATGTTTAACATCTTAGAATTGTTAATTAATGAATTCTTAAAACTATGAGCTTTTTCATCTGAATCAAATACTTCACTTTGAACAGATTTATGAATTTTTGATTGCCACAACACTTTAAATTTTTTTGTTTTCATACATTATCAGTTATTTTCTTTTGTTCTATTAGTCCTTGTCCTAAACAATATTTATCACAGTATTGATAAATTCCTTTATTAAAATTTAAAGTTCTTTTCCACCCATCAGGAAATTGATTATCATCTTTTTCATAATAACCTGATCCATCACCAATATTAATTGAAATATGAGGCTTAAAGACTCCTAACACCTCATCACTTAAAACTTGTTCACAATAATCACATCTATAAATTGTATATTTCATATTTTACCATTTTTACTATTAGTTATTTAACCAAATATAATCTTTATTAAAGTGTCTATACCTAATTAAACTAGCTACCACGATAAAACATTTATTTTTATTATGAGTCTTTCTATACACTAAAGTTTTATCAACACAAAATACAATTGATAATTCTTTAAGATCATTTAAGATATTAATAATAAATTGCTTATGGTTTTCATCGAACTTAAAAGAAAGATTAGGACTACTGATCAATAAATGAGAATTGATATCAATAAATTTATTAACTCTATCTTTAACTCTAGAATTTGTAATTTCAATATTTTCAAGCATGAGAAGGAATAGAGAAAGATTGAGGAATATTAGAGATTGAATATTTATAATAAAGCTCTTTAGCTCTATCTAAAGACATCAACTCAGAATGCGAAATTGTATATTTTTTACTATTGATGATTTGACGCTGACATCGAATTACCGAATATTGATTCTTAATCTTTTTAAGAATAAAAAATGAGTTAGAATTTATTGAAAAATTAATAGCGTTTTCTTTCAATAAATCGAATAGAAGGAAAATTGAATCTTCTTTATCCATAATAATTTTATTTTTTTATGTTAATATCAACAAATTTTAATCGTAATGAATAATTATTACTATTTACTATTGATCTAGGATCTTTAATCATTAAATCAAAAAACCAACCATTATTAATTAATCTATCTATAATTTCTGCAGCTAAAATAAAATATTGTGAATCATTTAAAGTAATTATTAATTCTTTGTGCTCATTAACATCGTTAAGTATAAAGTGAATATCATAAATCGATCTTAATTGATATAATATTTGTATTTTTTTAGGAAATATAGATAAATCATCTATAATCTGAGTTTCCATTTAAAACAATTAACAAAATCTATTAAAATAATCAATTGAATAATAAAAAAACACCTAATAAAAAATATTAGGTGTTTAGATAAATATTAATATCAGTTAATCTATGACATTAAGCTACTTTATGCCACAATACTTTACATTTACCACACGAAACAGTTGTTACCAAAACATTACTGGACTGAACATCACTTAACATTGACAATACTCGAGGTTAATTGACATTACCCATACTATACGTTACTTTACTCGACTAAACAATCACAACACTATGCGTTAAATTACAACACCGATACACTACCAAACTAAACATTCACACTACATTACATTACTTAACGGCACATTTACAATTAACAAAACCTAACAACGAAGCACGGCACTATACATTTACTTGACAAAACTCTACATTACCTTACCATAACATTATATTTACTCCACATTAACTTACGATACCGACACTCCACTTTACGACACAGAACTATACCAAAACAATAGCTGCACCTGACTGTACAAAACTCAACCAACACTTTATCTTACAAAATCGGACAATACCATTACGCGACAGAACAAAATAATACGCCACTATACAACACATTTGCTGCACTATATTTCACCTCATGTTACCAATACCAAACCTAGACGTTACTTCACCTCACTTAACATTACCATCACTTACTTTACTAAATAGTTTATAAGCATTAATTATGCTTCAAATGTAAATCTACCAAATCCACCATTTCTAAACTGTCCTAATCCTTTTAAAGATCCATATTCAAAAATCTGTAATAGTCTTTTCCAAGTAATTTCTTTGTTAGGAACGATGGTAACTTCAATATCTAGCTCAGTACCTGCATTGACAAATTCTGACCTTGCTAAGGCCACTCTAGGCCCCATAGGAGTCTCTACACGTAATGAACGCTCAAATACTCCATCAGCTGATTTAATATAATCTCCATTACGCTTAAAATACATCTTTCGAGGAGCTACGAATACTAAATTGTTTAATTTAGATTTAATGTTTTTAATTCCTACGATTTCTTTCATTGTATTTCCAGCTTCTTTTAAGAAACCTTTAATCATATATTCATAAATAAACAAACCTTGTTCATCTGTATGAAAACCAGTCCAACCTTTTTCTTCTAATTCCTCAACACTTGCAACCTCTTCAATTTGCAATTGCTGCAATTCTTCAGGAGTCTTCTGATCCCGTGCTTTTTCTGTAATATAATTTTTAAAGATCTCTTTAGATTTAGGAATAGTTCCTAATTGATCTTCTGTAAGAATAAGTTTAATCTTATGTTTTTCTAAATCCATTTTCTATTCTCCTATTATTAATATTTTATTATTAAAGCAGCTATACAGATATAATCAAAGCATCAATAGTCGTATTAATTTTTTTAATCTCTTCAAAACTTGTATTTCCTTGAAAATCCCATACTTCACCTTGGCTAGCAGTGTCATAAACTCCAACAGATATATCTGATATTTCTTGTATAAATTCATGTGCTATCAAAACTTTTGAGTCATCATATTTTGATTCAAGATTTGATAATACCTGTTTTAAATCTTTAACAGTCATAAATTTTTCTCCTATTATAATACTATAAATAAATTACGATTCATCAATTTTTATCTTATTATTTATTTATATAATTTAGTCAATATTATTCTTTTTTATTCTATAAAATTTTTCTAAAGCTTTTTGTTCACAATAAAATAATTCAATCTGAGCATCTTCTGGAGAATAACCAGAATGACCTATTTCTCTAACAAAAGCTATTTTACCATTTTCTAATTTAAAAATATGAATTGTATCTACATCATAATTTTCTGAAAAATCATAATGTTTAATATATTCTATAGGTATTGAGCCAAATATTGGGTTCCAATATTTAAATTCATATTCAAAATGTTTATTTAATGCTTCTTTTGTCATTGGCGTTTTATATTTATATTCCACTTTTCTATTGCTGTAATTTCTCCTAATGCTTCAGGTCCACGCGCATTACAATGCCAGCATTTTACTAACCACACTTCATAACCCAAATGATCTCTGCGTCCAAATACATGATTTGAGTCAATATGTTCTCCACAGAATGGACACGGCTTCAGCATGATAGAGTTAGTCATTACGCATACCTCGATTCATAAGCGCAAGAATGTCATCTTTTAATTCCCTATAGCGTGTTTGTTCTATATCGGTTGCTTTAGAAGATTTCAAAATTAATATTTCAAATTCATTTAAAAACCGAGAAGCCGGATAATCTTCTTCCTCCGGCCTAACTGTGTTGGGTGATGGGGTCATTTTAAAATCCCCATTTGCTGCAACTTCTCACAAGCCAGGTTAAAAGATTGTGTCCATCCAGAATCAAAGCATGCTTCTGCAAATACTCTAATTCCTTCAATCGTAGAAAAATCCCACATATTTTGTGAAAGATTTATTGGACAAAGATCATTAAGAAAAGCTTCTCTGATTCTAATATATTCCTTAACACGATCCTCTTTTTCCAAGCTCTTCATGTTTAGATTAGTCATTTTAATCATTTTCTCTTAATTTCTGTGCTGCCTCAGAATATTTTTCAATCAGAGCATCTACTCGTTCTTCATTAAATTCTACTTTAGTCCATGATTCTAAAATATGAATTACCTCATGCATAATAGATTCAGCAATAAAATAAGGTAGCTCTTTAGCAGGAATATCGCCTGTAGCTACAGTTGCTAAAAAAGCACCTAAATTTAATACTACATGAGCCTTACCAGTTACTTCTAATGATTTATCATCACGAAATGCAGCAAACCCAGAAATCCAATCCTGTTGATAAATTTCAATAGTAATTTTTTCTTTAATATTAGAATTAGTGAGATTCGACATAAATAGCCTTCACATTATCAGATAAATATTCGCCTAAATTAATTCGTACAAATTTACGTATTTGTTGTTCAGGAACTATACGGGAAATGTCTTGAACTTTTACAGACCAATAAGCTTTAGGAGGCCCTAATGGAATATTAATAAATTCAGGAAAAGGTTCTGGCCAAGCAATTACTTTTGAACATCCACAAAGAGTTTGTAATTGAATAAGTGTTGTATTCATAATAATATTTTTATTTTACTATTCTAAATCTTCTAATGTATTTTTTACTAATGGACGAAGATGATCAAATTTTTCATCAAGAAAAACAAGGAGTGCCTCAATCCATGGAGAAGTAGTTTGCTCTAAGTAAGCATCATTATAAAATCTTCCATTCCCGTTTGGGCAGTGTTCTATAGCAATCTGTTTAATCCGTTCGCTAGGTTTCATTTTCTCCTCTGTTTAACAAAAATTAAAGCATATAAAAGAATAATTGGTAATAAAAGCAATGTCCAATATTGCCAGAATAAAAAAACACTTTTGTTATTTTCATTTGATAAAGTTCTAATGACAATAACAATAAATGGTGACCATAAAAGAGGAAATATACAAAGTATTATATTCATCTAAAACTTCCAATATTTTTAAAAAATTATTCTAATTTCTCTCTTAAATCAATCAAAATATTTAAAACAAATGCTGGTATACCACCCAGTGCCCAGTATTGCCAAAACAAACTAAGATCTTCTATTTCTGGATTAACTAAACTTCTAACAACAATAAATACAATAATAAACCAAATAAGAGAAACAGCTATTCTATATCTCTTCACTTAGCTCTCCTTTTAATCCAAATCAAAATATTTAAAATAATAATTGGAATTACTGTTAATATCCAATATTGCCAATATAAAGAAACATCTTGAATATCTGAACCAATTAAACTTTTCATAACAAAAGCTACAAATGGTCCCCAAAGGACACAAAAAATAATAATCATAGTTTTTTACTTTTTTCTGATTCATTAACCATTGCTAATCCAATAATGTATGAAGATTTTGCAAGATCAGCTATTACCTCAGGATTTCGTTGAACATCCTTTATTGACCATTCTCCATTAATCAAAAGACTTTCCATTGCACCTTTTGCAAAATAATCTAATAATGTTATGCCGTCTTTATATTCAGTAACAGTACAAGTATATCCAGGATAATGAATACTATCATTTGTTTGATCACTCATAATTTTCCCCATTTCTTAAAATATTCTGTTTTATATTCTAAATCAGAATTTAAATGAAATGTAGCATGCTCAATTACTTCTTCAGCTTCTTTTATTCTTTGAAGAAGTAAACTAGGATTAATATTATTTTTAGTATGTATTTCAATAGAGGTGGGGCAAATTGAATCTTTTTTGCACTTATTACAATAACTATTCACAAGAATAGTTCCACTTTCTAATGGTGGATTATTTTGACATGTATAACAATATTTTAAATCAAGTGTATTAGTCATTTCATTCATGAATAACAAGGAATAAATACTAACCCTTTGATTTCAGGATCAGCTACTGCCATTCGTGATTTTTCTTTTTGCAAATTTTCATCTTTATTAAGTAGTTTAGCTAATTCTTTAGCTTGTTGAAATCTTAATTCAGACAAAAAATCATATCTTACATATGCTTCTTTAATTAAAGTATCTAAATCTTTAGTTTCATTTTTATTACCAATATAAAGATAATCTCCTTTTTTCATTTTATTCTCCTATAATAAATTATTCACTTAATCATTAACATTCTAATATTGTACTTTTGAATAGCTTCTTTCTCAGACTTAGCTAAAGGTCCACAAGCACCACAAGGAGAGCCAATAGAACCACCGCCACAATATACAAAATAAAGTGGTGGATTAAATTTAGATTCACAAGTTATTCTTGATTTATTAGCTCCGCAGAATGGACAGGATTCTATTTTTTCATTCACTTCTTCTGTTAAATCTATTTGTTTTTCCATATCATTAGCTCCTATAATATTGGTTTTATTTAGAAACTAACAATATTTTAAACATTTATAAATGTCAATAGGAAATAAAAAAATTCATTTTTCTTTAATCCGTCTAATTTCAGCAATTAATTCTCGAATTATTTCTGTGAATGGCCATTTAAATTCACAACCTTTTTCGGTTTGCCAAGATCCATCAGGATCAAAATAACCTATATCATTTGGATCAACTTTCATATCCTCAACAATTTTAACTTGTTTAAGAATTTCTTCTAATTCAACATCTTCCATAAAATCCCTTATTATTCGTCTAAATCATCAGAATCACAACCCATTTCAATACCAAGTGCCATTGAATAAATTGTTGATAGATAATCAGTCATATCATCATGAACATTTTCTTTAAATATATACCAAGCTGGTCTCTTTATCAAGCCACAAACTCTTTTATCCCCATCTGATTCTAATGCTCTACAAGGACCAGGCAAATCACCTAATATTTCTTTAGAAATTTTACAGGGTTCAACAATACAGCACATACCACATGAATTACATGATTGACCAAATTTAGGTTTAGGTAGGATTTGAGAAATATTATTGATATCTGGAAATAAATTTTTAGTCATTTTTTATTATAAATAAAGTAGGCTCGGTCAACATCATTCCTACTTAATCGGGATGCTCTCCATTACTGGCATATTGACCACCCTACCACTAACAACACTAATCTAACCATCCAATTCTAACAATTTTCTTAAGATTAACACCATTCAATTCTTCACCTAATTTAACAGTATATTTTTCCCATTTACCAAAAGGAATATCTGCTTTATCTTTATAGCATTCCCAAGAAGACCATTCAGAATGAAATAAAGACATCATATCCGTTATTAACTCTGCTTCTTCATCTGAACAATCAATAGAGTTAATAAACTTACCATCAATCTTATTTAATGATTTTAGTTGATCTTCAGAAAATTCAGAAAGAGGAACAAGGTGGGACCAAAAACCAGTTGATGATTGATCATCAATAATGAGGATATAATCTTGCATAATTTTATTCTCCTATTTTTTATTCAATTTAGTTAATTTATTTATTAATGTCAAATCTAATATTAATTTGAAATAATTACAGCTCTAAAAATATAATCAGATTCAAAATAACCTTCATTTCCAATTTTTTCGTTATCATAACTATAACCACCATTATCATCAGCATATCCAAGATCTAATGTATTAACACAGCAAGAGTATTTACCGCCTATCATAACTTCAACTTCATCAAAATCAGTAGATAAGTTGTTAAAAAATTCTCTAACTTGCTTTACATTCATAATAACCTCCTTATAACTACAGCCTATAAAATCAATAAATCAGTTATTAATAAATGTCAAACTATATTTTAAAAGTCTGAAATAAAGGCCAAAGTTTTTCTAAAACTTCTACTGTATTACTACGAATACTTTTTACATTTCCACCTTCTTGATTCTTTATAATAGCTTCATCAATAATACTAATTACTTGATCACATTCATTTTCAGTTAAAAATCGTTCTGGATAACTCCACTTATTATTCTCCATCACACCAATATAATCACCACAATTTCCTATTCGTATTGATTTATTAACAAAATCAACATCCCTCCAATACCAACCAATATATGGAATTCTTTTACCATACAATACACCACTTTCAATAGATTCATTAATAGGCTTCTCATCAACATCAAACGAAGAGTATCTTTCAATAAAAGTATTGTAATGAGTATTAATGATAAGATTAACTAAAGAGTTTGTGGCTTGATAAAATGAATGAGGATTAGATTGAATATACTTATTCAGATAATCTTTTAATTGATTAAAATTCTTACCATGACAAGTCCAATAGAGGCTTTGAATGTCCATTTTTATCTCCTATTAGTATCTTTATTTTACTATATCGTATTTTCTAAAATAGAACTTCTTATTATTTTACTTTTGAATACCCTCTATAAATCAATTGTTCAGCTGTTTGTTGTGCAGTTTCAATCCATCCAGATTCATCAACAGATTCATCTTCTTTAATCCAAATATGACGTTGAAATGTTTGTTTATTGGTAATATCAACTTCTATTCGGTAAGCTTTATACTGATAGTAGGGAAAATCTATCTGTTTGGTAGTATAAATCTGTTTATTCATAATCATTACTAACTCAAACATTTATAAATGTCAATAACGATTATTAACTTATTTGTCCAAAATGAAATATCTTTAATACTTCAACACACCTAATTCTTTCACCTGTTTTAACCTTATACTGATCCCATATTCCAAATTCTAAATCTTTAAACTTTAAATCTTCTGTATAATATTCAATATTGGCCCATGAAGGATAAATTAAACACATTAGTGTTTGAAGTTTAATGCTTTCATCTTCAGTAATTCCAGAATTACCAAGAAATTTATCATTTATGTCATTCAACATTTTCCAATATTCTTTAGAAATTCTAATAATAGGAAGTAAATAAAAATTAGTTGAATCTAAATCTTCACAGACAATCAAGGCAGCTTCCATTTAATTAATCTCCATTTTTTTAAAATGCCAATCTTTTACGGATAGACACCGCTTATAAGCTAAAATAAAAATAATTTTGATTTTCTGTAGAATGGATTTACTAGGATTACAACTTATTTTTTATATAGTAAACTTTAAATCAAACTAATAATGCATACAACTTTTGCCTAAAATCATGTACACTTTGTATTTTATTTAAAAGTTCAGAATTTTCTGGAAAGTTTTCTTGAAGTGACTGAATATATAAACCTTCTACTGTTAATAATTCGCCCAAGCTATTATCAAACTGTTGTTTTAACTCTTTAGTAGTATCTGATTCAATACCTTGAATAAAATCAGAAGCTTTAGAATTAAACAACATATCAATTCCTTTAAAATCATCCAAAGCTTTCTTATAATCTTCTTCTAGTTCAAGAAATGTTTTCATACCTCTTTATCTTATAACTACTAACAAAGGTCAATGTTAAAAGTTACCAGTCAAAACTAAAACTTTAATATTTTTCTTGTTCTTACGTTTATAAAAATAATCTTGGCAATTAAAAACTTCAGTGTCCTCATCATTAGCGTTAGTATAAAATTCATTGATATCCCAAATTTCTCTTAATTCTCCAGTCAATTCACTATCAATAAAAACCTGTAAATCTTTAGGATATTTTTGAAGTTCTTTAATTAGTGTTTCAATTGTATAATTTTGATTTTTCATTATCCTCTCCTATACCGTATAAACAACAATAATCGTATCCCTAAAAGCATGACGACTTACTAAGTGCCATCTATGCTCAGCCATTACCTCATCAACTCTCTTCAGCAAAGAATAATAACCAGGCTTTAAAACAGTTACTTCTAACACTGGTTGATGAGTGCTTGATTCTTGGTAACTGATAATCACATTATCATTATTTTTTAATGTGTCCATCATTACTTTAATTTTTAATGGTAGATGGTTCATTATAATTCACTTTCTTAATTGAATAAGTTTTAAAAGTATTAAACTTTAAAGAATAAGGAGTATCGTGATGACGTAAAACAAATCCTACTTCATCAATAGACCAATTAACAAAATAATTTCCTAAATACTTTAAATTTTTATCACACACATAAACTTCATCATTTAAAAATAGATCATTACCTTGATCATCTTTAATTCCAATTGGACTATAACGATCACTTATTGCTTTAATAAAATCCATTAAAACATTAAATGAAAGATCATTTTTAAGAAGTTGGTCATCACGAGAAATTAATTCTTTAAAATATTGTTGAATAGTTGTTATGAGATATTTCATTCTTTCGGTATTATTAAAATCTGTAAACACTTAATATCTCCTTACTGGCTCAAGAGAACCATTTTTATCAGTGAAACAATCATAGCCTTTAATTTTTTTATCAGAATAAAGTAAATGGTCATGAATATTACGAACTAATCGATAACGAGCACCTTTGGCTCCAATTAGAACATATGGAATAACAATACCTTCTGGTCTATAAATGATTTTGATATTATTAAAGAATGTTTTCATTGGCTTATCTCCTATTTTAATAATAATACTTTAAACATTTATAAATGTCAATGGTAAAAAAATATTAACTATATTTTTTCAATTCGTTCCAAACTTCTTTAGCATCCATTTTATTTAATTCAATTGTTATTAATGTTTTTTCTTCCATAGAAGCTACTTCTGCACGCTTTATTTTATTCAATTTATCAAAATTTATTCTTGCTTCATTGACCATCCAATTATAATTTTTAGATCTTTCTGTATTCATATTATTCTCCTATTGAATTGTTTTGTTCAACTTATAAATAAATAATAGATTAAACATTTATAAATGTCAATAGAAAATAAAACATTAATGTAAAAATTAATTAAAATTTTGGTAAGTAAAAGATAACGAACTATATTTAACTAAGGAAGGAGGGAGTAAAGTTACTTTTATTACTTCTAATCTTAACTTAACATACAAGTTGTATTAGCTGTCAATCGATCAAAAGTTCCACTACCTAATACTTTATCAACAGCTGTCTTTAAATCACTACCATTATTAACCTCTAAAATGATCATAGAAACAATTTTTTGTGTTGATGTTGAAGCATCCATGTAAAATCCTTTAATTTGTATTTTATTACTATTCTAATAGATAATCTGAGAAAGAGTGTCAAGTAGTTCCAAATAGTCTCAAAATTTATCATCCTCATCCCTAAGTACAACCTTAATTTCAAATGAAAAATCTTCTTTTAATTTTTCTAAACTATCATGGACTTTAATCATAATTTGATGAAATACATCAATATAAACATTCTCTATCTTAAATAATCGAACTAAAATTCGATACTGGATTCCTAAAGATATACCTTTTCTTATTTCTACTGAATAATCAGCACCAAAATCATTAACTATCCAAGTCAATTGCTCTTCTGCTAATTGTTTAAGAATAAGATTTAAAATTGGTTTAGGATTAAGCTTTCTTCTAATCTTCATAAAACATTAATAATCATTTTCTATTTCTAAAACATCTTTAATTTCACTAATCATATATTCAGCTTCATTATTGATATCCCAAAAATCTTTTAATTGATCATTATTATAATTTTTGACATTATCATTAAGTGGTCTACCTATACAAACACAATAGTTATTAATCTGATTAGCGGATTTTAAAATTTCAATCAAACAATTCTTATATTCAAGATTTTCTCTGGTTAATTGTGCAATAATTTCAGTATCTGTCATAAAATATTTCCTATCTGGTAAATCTCCAAGTTATAAATCCTATAAGTATCATTAAACTAATAGATTCAATAAACTCTGTGATTGACATAATTTAACCTATCTTAATAATTATTTTTTATATAATCAAAAAATGTTTCAACTGCTATATCTAATTCTTTTTCATTATAATCTTCAATAGGCAAAAACCATAGCTTATTCCTAATAATAACTTTAACTTGAGCACAAAAAACTTTACTTTCTTTCCAATTAGCTATTTTTAATCTACCTTCTTTTAGGATAAGGAGAATATCGTAAATAATATCCTTAACTATGGTCTGAGTAATAAGATTATCTTTTTTAATTAGATTGTAAATATTTTCAGTAGCAATCAATAAATTCATATTTTTAATATCAACTATAAAAATGGTGGCAAAGATTATGTCCTTCATCATCATCCAACAAATTTTCAAAACCACTAACCCAATCTTGAAATTGGATATGATCTTTTTTTATTAACTTTCCTTGCCATGTCTTTTTACTTTGAACAGAAAAGCCTGCTTCTGTTAAACAGGCTACATAATATGAGTTTTCAAAAAGAATTTTAGATTTCATAATAATAAAAATAAACCAGTGCTTTCTTGAAAAACATTAATTAATTGATCATTATAAACATCTTCAATAATTTCAATTTCTTTAAGTTTCATTTCACTTTTTTTAAAACGATACAATTCAAAACGATAAGTATCAGAAGGGGATAAAAGAATGCGACAAATGTTAGCTTTCTTACAACCTTTAAAAGTAAACTGAAAACCTTTTTCTTCAATAACAAAATTATGGGCTCCAATCATTGCCATTAATTTTCTAATTCCACCTAATTGAGCTAAGATTGTATCACTAATTTGATTTAACATTGTTTTATCTCCTATTGTTTGATTGTTCTGTGCAACTTATGAATCAATATTAACAGAACATTTATAAATGTCAATAGAAAATAAAATATTGATATAAATTATTTTAATTCAAAAGCATGAAACATAATAACATCATCGCCCATTCTACAACTATTGATATATTCTAAATCATTGTCACTTTCTGAACAAATAAGCTCTTCAGTAGCTACAACCACAATTGAACGTTCTTCGAGCTCTTCTTTTTCATCAGCCAAAACATATAATGCGCATCCAAAAGTATCTTCTTTATCATCAACACGTTGAAAATTAACATGTAATAACTGAGAATTCTTGTGTAATTGTATTGTATTCGATCCAATATTAAGACCGTATTCTAAAATTGCTTTCATTGATCTTGCCTCCTTGAATAGTATTTAAACTTAATTTCTGTAGCCTCATAAATGTTTTCACAATGAAAACAAAATACAGAGTTTAAACTACCCTCTGGACGAGGCATTAAATTTGAATTATCATGCACAATCAAACAATAAGGACATTGAAGTTGATCCGTTCCCTAAGTACTACCTATAATATCGTTTTCATTAACAATTTTCATATTCATTCCTCAATTCCAAACAATTTATTTAAATCATTCTCATCAATAACTCTATTACCATCACTTAATTGATAAACTTTTAGCTTAATTAATTCATCTCCAAAAGGTAACTTTATAATCCCTTCATGAGTAACATAAGGAATATCATCGTTAGAATTTTCATCACACTGAACCTTTTTCCATTCTAATTGATCTAATATGTGATCCATTGGTGTTTTCATTGGCTTATCTCCTATTTTAAAAACAAACAGATTATTTTAACAAAGAATCAATATTTATTAACCAAAACTTATTTTTCATTACATAAGATTTACCATTATAAGTTTCAGACTTCTTATCTGTCATTAATTCAATCATAAATCCTTTTTCAACCGATGATTGAAGATCATAAATTAACATCCACTTATAATCTGACAATAAATCCTTATCTCTCTCAGTTAAAACTTCTTTTTGTTTTGATAATAACTTATTTAGTCTGTTAACTGAAAGATTAGGATACCAAACTGCTCTATAAGGAATGTTTGAAGTTTTCATAACATCTATAATGCTTTAAACATTTATAAATGTCAATAGAAATAAAAAAATTAATACTAAATAATTTCACCATACCTTACCCACTTCTTTTTATATCCATTATAATTTTCTAAACACTTAGGACAATCATCAACAAAATCAGAAATACACCATTTAAGATGGTCCATTACAATTTCAGCTGCTTTTATTCTTTCAATAAGACTAAGAATAGTTTCAATTGTCCATACTTGATCTTTAGATTCCCATCTAGGATCTTTAAGACAATTTACATAGTTTTGAATTTTATTTAGATCCATATATTACCAATTCCTATTAATAATGTTATCAAAACAATATCCTAACCAAATGAAAGAATTGTTTATGGTATTTTTTCAGCTATTCCATAATAATCAGCTAATTCTTCACCAAAATGAAATTTTAAAGCTTTTGGTATTTGATCACGAATTAATTGAACTCTATAAGTTGTTCGATAAATACCTAAAAAATGCATAATATTAAACTGATATTGAGTAGCATACCAAATATCTTCTTTAATTTGGCCTTCAGCATTAATATAATAAAACTTTTCACCTTTTTCTGGATACCATTTTTCCATTTTTTACTCCTATTTTTTATCTTGTTTAAGTCAATGCATCAATTAATTTTTCAATAATACCAAATAGGCGGTATTCTTTTTCCAGTACAAATATCACATGATGGAATGTGACTATCTACATCAAAATCATGCTCAAAATATTCTATAGCATCATTCTCGTTACTAAATAATACTCCTTTAATCCACTTATCATTCCATGTGTTTTTAACATAAAGCCTTGTAAATAAACCATTATGTTCTTTTTTTGTTTTATACTCTAATTTCATAAAATTTACTTAACAAGAATAGTTGAAACAGTAGAAGGAATTGAATGATTAACTGCTTTCTTAATCATTTTCATCAATTCTCTGTATTCATCTGTATATTGAAGAGTCTTAGAATACTTCTTTAAACTGATAGGCATTTGAAGAATATCAATTTCAACACGCTTTTCAATACTTTTACGACTAGGAGAATGGACTGAAATAGAATACTTAATAGAAGGTAATGATTTATCTTTTATAACCTTATCTAAATCATATTTTAATAATGTTTTTAAATCAGTTGTTTTCATTCTATTAATATAAAGAAATTTTATTAAATTTGCAAATTTAAAATGCCAATCCTTCCCGTCTAGACACCGTTTATAAGTCATTTCATGATTTTTTAACTTTGTCAGGAAATAATTTATGAATTTCTATTGCGCCATTTATTGCGATTCTTTCTTCGCCTATTGCAGAAACAACATTTCTAGCATGAGCACGACGCATTGAATTACTATTCATTGAAATAGATTTTTGAATAGCATTAAGATGAGATTTTGTTGCTTTATCAGATGATGATCTATTTTTTCCTAAACGCTTCTCTAATTCTTTTAATGAATAATTTGATGCAAGTTGCTTCATCCATGGAGAATACCATGTTTCATAATCAATTCCTGTATTATTAACATCCAGAGTCATAAGAAATATAATAAGTGTTAAGATTTTTATTAAATCCAAAATGCAAGCTTTTAGATCCATTATATACACGAAACAACCTCAAACAAGCTAATTCTGATCCATAAACAAACCAAAAACCTTTTGAATACTCAACATGAACTTCTTCTTTTGCATATCCTTCAAAACCTTTTTTAGCTCTATTGATTAAATCTTGAGTCATTTCCATTGTCTTATCTCCTATTGATTTATTTGTTTCCCTCACCTTATAAATAAACATTAGATGAGATATTTATAAATGTCAATAGAAAATAAAACATTATGAAAATAAAAATGCCTTATAACACGTGGGATTTCTAAAATCCTCTTAAATCATAGACGTATACAAAGGCATTATTTTAATATTACTTCTTTTTCGTCACAACTTTTTCTGGTTTTTTAATAAACTGAACATCATACACATAATTTTGTGAATGATTAGTTTCAATAAAATCAAAAATCTTTTTGGCTTCTTCAATAAGTGAATAAGCATTATTAGTAAATCCAGATTGAATTAACAATTTAATAATTTCAAACCTTTTATTCATTAATTTATTATCCATTTACATCTCCTATTAAAATCGTAAAACGCATTTGTTTCCCGTAAACTCCTTATTAAAATGCATTTAAACCTTTTTTATTTGATCCTAAAATATCATATAAATATATTGGTGTATCTAAAATTGATTTATTTAAAGGTCTATTACTAGTAGAAACTTTCTTTTTTACTGGTTTTTTTATTTTTTCTTTAAATAATAAATAAAAAGCTAGTGATTTTTGTTTAGAACTAGCGTTAGTTAATGCAAATAGTCTCCTTTTCCTACCTAAACTATTTGTTTCATAGGTAATTGTTGATAATAACTTAAAGTATTCATCAAATAATTCAACACTACTAACACCTATTTCTCTTTCCATTATAAAACATTGATTTAAATCCTTTGTGGGTTGCCATTTATTAACCGTAACTAAACGCTTATCTTTATAAAAATAATATTTTTGTTTCTTTTTTAACTTTAAAACATTAATAGCCAACCATTCATCCATTTGTTTTATGCTACTTATTGAATTAAAGCAATCTATACACAAAAACCGCTTTTCTCCTTCAATATCAAAATAATAATAAGAATCACTTAAATAAGATTCTTTATCACATTGTAAACAAATTTCTAATTCTCTAATTGTTAAATCCAATACATCAGATTTATAATGAGTAATCATTTCTATTAATCTCCATTATAATCAATTATTTTTATTAAATGTATAGGTAGATATAGATTAGGTTAAGATAATCGATTGTAGGCTATTTATCTTCTTATTAGTGATGACATCCTTACTTGTCTTTCATTCATTTTCTTCTTATTCTTAAATTTATAACAGCATAATAATGAACACAGCATATGATCATAATCATTAATTATAAATTTATAAAGCATTTCAGTTTTCTTTCCACAATAACTACACTTTCCTTCATGTGATAAAATAAATGGCATTTTCTTAATTCTCCTTTCCTATGCCTATAATTTATCACAATTTTAAAGTCAACCTTATACTCTATTTTTTAGTTTAATTTATAACATTAATGTTTACTACGATTTTCTTCTATAATGCTTTAAATCATAATGTTTTATTATTGTTTGATATTACTACTGTTGTTTTGTAATATCCCTATTATCATCAAGAAAATTTCTAAGCTTAAGAATCCTTTCTTTTAGTTTATTATCAAAATCAGTTTGATTATCTTGATAATGAACTCTTATCATATCAATAATTTTAATTAATCCCATTATATTATTATCTTCTAAGTAATAACCTATCAAATTTCTTAAAATATCTTCTATTTGATATGCTTTCATTTTATTCTCCTATTATTTTATTTATTCCTATTAAAAATCAGTATGCCAAGTATATTCTTCCTGTAATTTTTTCAATTCTCTCTTTGTAAGATTCTGTATTTTATTATCTTTATTCCAAATAATAGTTGCGTAATTTTTACCCTTACCACTTACATCAATAATTCTAAAATCTACCGTTTGTTTTTTAATATCAATAGCAGTAGTTTTATAGATGCCTACTGGAATAAATGATTTTGTTTTTGTAAGAGTTGTTTCCACTATCTTATCTCCTATTGATTTGTTTTCGTCTCAACCACTTTATAAATACATAATACTTTAAACATTTATAAATGTCAATAGGAATAAAACATTAATGTAAAAAATTAATTTTATATCTATTCTAAATTGAATTGATTTTGGGATATGAACTTGAAATGACTTAATTTTTTCTATTCTTTTATTTATTCTAAATATAAATATATCTAATTAAAAATCTTTAATTCTAATAGTCCTAGGCTCTCTCTTACGCTTTAATTTAAATATTTCCCACCATTCTAAATGATTTCTTGATGGACTAATTAAAAATGCTTCCTCTGTACCATCTAACATTCTTAATAAAACTTTATACTTTCCTACAAATAAAACTTCACCATAATGATATTCTTGCCATAAACTAGATTTAATAAACTTTCCCACTAATGATTGATCATTTGGTTTAATAATTATTTGATCTAAAGAATTCCTATTGCGTATGTTACTAATTTTCATCACTTTTCCTCTACTACAATACTTTAAATCCCCCTAGACCATTACTGGTTTCGGGTGAGTGAGAACTATTAAATTATTCAACAAATCCCATTGATTCATCCCAAGGGCAACGATCCCAGAGATGGGAGCAAAATTCTTCTACGCCTATATCTAAATCATTTTCGTCAATTACATAGGTGCAATAATAACCGTTACTTGCATTTAAAACGTCCACCTACCTCTCCAATCTCGCCAGCGACGAATTTACGAATCTTCTCGGCCATTTGTAAAGATTGTGTCATAAATTATTGAACTATGCGAAAGATATAGTTTTCGTTTGAATGAACTATTAAGTGAATCAATCCTTTTTCATCTATTTTTGCATAACCGGAAGAACTGTCAAAACAAGACCGTCTTAAATTGCAGTGGTTTTTTTTAAAATCATCATTAGAGCTAATAATATTTACAGGCAATTCATTAGAGCGAATCTCCATTCCGTGCATATCATCAAAATTATAAGAATTAACCGAAATTAATTTTCCAGCTAAGGCTTGTTTTAATAACAAATCTCGTCTGATTTTTTTCATTTTCTCACTCCTGAGGTTTCGTCAACGTGATTGCTGATCGATTATGAAATGAGATTAAACTAAACATTTATAAATGTCAATAGAAAATAAAACATTATAACAACCTTCCTTTTAATCAATTTCTCCAATCTGACTAATAACAAAACGACGTATTTTTTGAGCCATTTGTATTGCTTCTTTTTCAGTAGGATAAACTCCAAGAAATTTACGATAAAAAGTAGGATCATCATTATCCCAAACACGTCTTTTTACTTCTCCATATATATCAATAAAATAATATTCACTTCCTTCTGAAGGGACTTTCCATCTTACTTTCTTTGATAAAGGGAATTTAATTGGCATCCAATGAGAAATTCCAGTATCTCCTGAAAACCAAATCCATGTCGAAATACTTTTATCTTCAGGATAAAAAGCTAAAATTTTAGTATCATTTTCTGGCTTTCTTTCGTTGATATCAATCCAGTCCATAGTTTTATCTCAAAAATATTTTAATATACTTATTTAACATTAGATTCTAAAATTCCAATTTTTATCGCATTAATAAATTTTGTATTTCCACAATTATCACACATTAAAGAAACGGAAGGGTGAATCTTAATAAAATCTTTTGCAAAATCTAAAGAATATCCATCATATGTTAAAGTTGCAATTAATAAACCTCCTATTGACCATTTATTACAATCACATAACTCACATTTTGTTTCTTTTTTATTGATTTGCATCTTACAAAAATGCTCATAAACCTTTTTATGAGCCTCAGCATCAAAAAGATCTTTTCTCTTACCAGTTCCACCATTTTTTACAGACAAACCATTATCCTTTTCTTCTGCATTATCTTTAATACTTTCAATATTTTTATTTTTAATGTCCTTATTAAATATTTTTTTAATAAATCCTATCATTCCAATATCCTTTTATTATTTAACCATCTTATCAAAATAAACTTCACTCTTCTCTTCTGTGTTAATTATCCATAAATAATCGCTAAACCTACTCTTATACTGCTCAATCACTTGAGAATCATCTATAAACAAACAATTTTCTTCATTAGATTCTTGGGCTGGCTTAGTCCAATTAAACGATCCAGTAGTCATTCTCATTCCATCTGAGACAGCAAATTTATTGTGTTGAATCTTATTTTTAGAATGAATACGAATATCTAATCCATAACTCTTTAATTCTAAAATCTTCTCCTTATTACTAAAAGCTTGAATCCTATCAACCAAAATCCTTATCTTTACCCCTCTTTTATAAGCACTCTCTATTGCTGCAATTATTTGCTGATTATTAATCGCATAAATTGCCACATCCAAACTCTTTTGTGTCTTATTAATTAATTCAACTACATGTTCTTCACATCCACCATTAGGAGAAAAATAAACAGAAGTTTCTGCTTGAGCACTTAAGGTATAGGAATTGAACAGTAAACCAATTATCAATAAGATATTCTTACTTAGTTTTATCATAAAAAATAAAAGACGTTTGTATTAAATTAACAATTATTAAGATATTAAATAATATACAAAGTAAAGCAAGGGAATTAAAGATTGCAGATACAAATTCAATACTATTTACACTAATTAGAATAATTGGCTTTAAAACAGACAATACAATAGAAATAAATAAAACTAAAATTAAAGAATAGGCAGACAATCGTAGACACTTATAAGTTTTACAAAAAATATTCTTATTTAATGAATGCTCTATTTTACTAAATTCAAAATACAATACAAACAAAGAAGCCATGGTAGCAGTTACAATAATCCCTAAAAAGGATAATAAACCAGAATTTAAAAATCCTTTTAAAAAACTATTACTATCACCTAACAGATTAGGTTTATAAAAATCAATTACCACTAACCCAACCATACAGACTAAAAAGATATACTTATTCCAATTAATTCTCATAAAAATTACTCTTCAAAATCCATTATCTCTTCTCTAGAAAATATCTTACTTTTAATAATAATAAAATTATCAGAAATTCTATCCACAATACCAACCTCTTCAGTTCCAAATAATCCCATTACCCTTACCTTATCACCAATCCGCACTTCTCTATCATTAATAATAATTTTACTCATATTCTATGACTCTAAATTAATTTCAAATTCATTCATATAAATATATTGCCGACCAGCATTCTTAATTGCTTTAATTCTCTTATATCCATCCTGTAAAACTAAACTATTATCATTTAAACAAATCAATTGAATAGGTATGAAATAAGAACTACGAATCATAAGATTCGCACTATTCTTTATAGAATACAAATCAAAGGTTCCACCTTTCTTTACAAAACTCTCAAATTCCTTTATAATATTTACATCAGCACTTTTAAAACTAATTGGCTTCTCTATTTTAATTTTATCAATCGCTAACCAATTATTAATATACCTTAAAGGAGAATTGTTTACTAATTCAATTAAATCTTGAGTTGCTTGAATAGCAGTATTATTCTTCTTAAGAGTTTTAGTTTCAAAATCTGGAATATATTGATATTGAGGTAATAAAGTAGAAAGATAGTCAGCAATCTTTTTATAAAATTTTAAATCAATAGAACTTTCTTTAATTGAATATCCTAATTCATTAAGCTGAACTACTTCAAGCAATTGCACCAATCTCTGTTTAAGAGTAATTGAGTTCATTGAAAATATTCTTATTTTATATTAATTAATGAAAAAATAAATGTTAGCAGTAAGGTTGATAAATGAGAATAGGCCACAAACCACGTCCCTTTATAATCTCAAACCTTACCACTAACATTAAATTGTTAACTTTTTAAAACAGAAGATTCAGAATTAGGTAATACAGTTGAATTAGAATCAATAAAAGTAAAAGGTATTTGTGAAGACGATTCAACTTCCTTTTCCTGCTCTTGAACAGAAATAGGAGTTAAATCTTTATTCTCTGTAGAAGGAGTAGGAGTTAACACCTCTACAGGATCTAATGCAGGGAAACGACTTAATAACCAATCCATAGTTTTATTCTTACGACGTTTTCTTTTATGTGGCAATAAAATTTTATCTAATTGCTCTTTTTTAATACTCCCTTTCTTAGAAGCCTTAGATAATGATACCCTACAAGACATACACACACCACGCGTAACTGCATAATTCTCACACTTATCAATTAAACATTTTTCATTTATTTCCATATAGACTATTCCTTAATCATAAAGTATTAATAATTATTGATTTATTTTATATTCATATTAATAAAAACATAAAAAGTCAACTAAAAATTACCTAAATAAATGTTTTCAGTTAATGAATATTACTACATTGAATATTAGCTAATGTATCAATAGCATGACTTAAAACATTAAGACATTCATCAACTATATTTTCTTCTAGGTAGGAGTTTGCAGCAAGATCTTGTCTGAATTCAAAACCACTAACATTTATCGGATCAATCTGATTCATAAATATCTCCTATTATGTTATTTGATTTCTTATCTTCTATAATTAATATTTTCTGATCTATATAATAATAATCATTTTTCTGAAATAAACCTACTAAAAACGTCAAACAAGAATTAAAAAATTTCCAAAGAACTAAAAATATTATTAGCAAAAAGCATATAAAAAGAATCGGTCCCATAATTTATTCCTATTCATTTATTAATTGTAATTCATTAGCATCTCGATATCCTCTATTATATTCATTTAATAATAAGCAATTTTTATTTTCAACAAAATTACGAATTAATAAAGCCATCAATGGCCGGTTAATATCTTTAGGATTCAAAAATGAAGGATTAATTATAGTTTTTAAACCACTATCTTCAACTACTTGAAAACCATAATTAGCAGGAATTTCATCTAACTTTACAATATTCGGGAGAGCAATGATCCATTTATAATCACAATAATTAATAAATTGATTTTTTTTATTATTTCTTATTTCTTCTAACCATTTTAATCGATTAAACTGCACACTAAAACCATGCAATTTAGATTCTTTATTTAAACCTATCGATAAAGCAAATAAATCAACTAAATTCTCTAAACAGCTACTGTCTTTGTAAAATTCTAAATTTTTAAAAACTACCCAAAATGGCTCACTATATTTTTTCTCAAGCAAATTGATAATATCATTTGAGACTTCTTTCATCACTTAACACCTTTTCACATCGATTAATAACACTATAGAACCAAATAGAAATCAATAAATTAAGCGAAAATACTCCTATCGAAACAATATTATCTGTAAAAAACATCATATCTACCTCCTATTGATTATTTTTCTACTACGAAAATTATACCTTAATTTTAATATTTTTTACGAAAAAATCAATAAAAAACTGTAGTAAAAGTAGATAAATATTTGAAATCAATAGACAATTTTGGATAAACCCTTATCCGATTGCATTTTGTTGGAATAATAAGTATCCAAAAATATATAACTATTCAATTTCTTCAATTTTTTTAGTTGTAAAAGTTGAGGAGATATTTACTTGATATTCAAAATTTTGACCGCACTGAAAACATCCAACTATATCCTTATCATCATCAGAACACTCATTGACGTTGATAAAATCAAGATCATGATAGCCACAGTAAGGACATAATGGACCATGTGAACTAATTTGTTTACGGTAGCTTTTATTAAACATATTTTAATCGATAATTAAAAAATCAAAAAATGAACTATTATTAAAAAGCTTCTTAATCCAATAAACAAATATATAATAATTGAATTTCAATAATGCTTTTAGAAATAAATAAAGTTTATCAGTTCGAACAATAAATAACTGTAGTAATTTATCGTTTTTCATTTTTATTATTTTTTAAAACTTTTTCCTTTTGAGTAGAAGTTTTTTCTAAGAACAAAATAGCAGTTTTCTTTTTACCATTTGGCCAAGTTATCCCTTTTAAAGTATTATCAAAAAAATTAATAGTCTGATCAAGAAATAAGAATAACTGTTTACCGTTCTTAAATTCTTCTAATGTTTCTATTTTTTCAATTATCTTTGCCTTTTTCATAATTAATCCATCCTAATGCTTTAGAAATATTAGGGAAATTTTGATTAAAAATAATCTTAATATTTTCAGCAATTTGTTTGTGTTCTTTTTGAACACCGTCTTCTGTTCTCACTTGTAAATAATGAATCCAAGAACGAATAGTTCCATTTATTTCTAATTTTGTTTGAGCAATACCAGGTAAAATACCTCTAGCCAGCTCTTTAGCAATGTTTTTCGATAATGCTTCTTCATATAACTTATGTGTATAATCCCAAACTTTTAATTGAGTATCATTCCACCATTGCTTTAATAACTCATCATTAGTTTCAATAGAATTTTGACGATTCTTTTCATCTTGTAACCTAACATCGTAAATAATGCACTGATCAACAGCAGAATATCTTGCACTATATTCTTGAAAGTTTAAACTACGATGTCTAAGAATTTGAGGAGAAATCATTCTCGAAGTAATGACTTCAACACACATATTAGCCATTTCGAAGGGTGACCAGTGCTTATGGCGAATAAGGTAGCTTAAAAGCCTATCTGCGTTATTTGTATCTTGTTTTTTTGATGATACACGCGCACAATAAACAATATGCTCTTCAGCATTTGGAGTTAATGAAACCAATTTTACATTATATTGATGCATTTTAAAATCCTATCTTTTATTCTCAAAGGCCAACTCAAGTAACTCTAAAAAATGCTCACAATTGAGTAAAAGATTGTTATTATTATCTTTAAACTCATATAATTGAAATAATTTTAATATTTCATTTTTACTCAATAACCTCATATTCGAAGATAACAATCGTTTATCATCAAATGATCTACTAGCACTTTCAACCATTTTGTAATTATTATTTTTTTGTAATTGAAACATTATTTTATCAATCTCCATAAATTATTTACCCTTCCTATCAGCATCAATAATATTAATAAATAATCCACTTTCAACCAAAGGAGAAAGAATTTTATATACTGATTCAAAAGTATTTCGACTATCAAATAAAGTAGCAGTTAATTTGTCTCTTTTGCCGACTAAAATACATCCACTTGTGTCTTTATCAGTATTACCTGGATGAATTAAAATTCCTTGAAAGTTAGGCACATTAGTTACAGCTAACATTTTATGACCATATCTAGGAGTAAATTTAGGACTGTTAACTAATTCAATTTTATAAGTACCGGCTGGAATCCTTGTTTCTCCATGAACCTTAATATCTCTATATTCATCCTCTAAAGTATCACAAAGAAACTTACCATTTAAAGATAAAGTTCCTAAAGTTGCTGTCGAACTAATTTGTTTAGGATCGCGAATTAAAGAAAGAGTATTCATAAATCACCTCAATAAAAATAGAAATATGTGAATAATAAAAAAACAAAATGAAAATCCACAAATCACTGCCATTAAAAATGTAACTAATTTTGAATCATCAATATTAAAATCATCTCGAATAACTTCATTTTGGGTATCGATTATTAATTCCATTTTTTATCCTTTCTATATTTTTATTATTTTTTTTAATAAATTCATCAAAGAGTTCATTTGATGAAATGCCTATCATTAAACAAAGATTAATAAAAAAATGGAGAGCATCAACAACTTCTTCCTTTATTAAAGGCAAATTCAAATTATGATGCTCTCCACTGTAATTCTTCCAACTTTTCCAAGGGAACAAATTTAAAACCTCATGCAGCTCATCAGTCATAGATAAAATAGTATCCTTGATATATATGACCTTCTGATCACTCTCTAAATTATCAAAATTATGTCCAAATAATTCCAATAATTGCCTTTGAAGCTTATAAATTTGATCTAATTTATCCATAATTAATAACTCAACGACAAAGATTCAGAAGATAACGAAGATAGTGCTGAATTAAATAATGGATAAATTTTTTCTTAATCTATTATACTAATTTCGTTACTATTTTTTAATGTGGATAAGAAAGGTTGCATTTTTTTCTTGCATTCATCAGATACTTTATCTAAAAGGGAATAGATGGTTTGTTTAAAAGCTAAACAAAATTCAATTTTTTTAGATAAATCTTGACGATTGTCTAAAATATAGTCTATTAATTGAATTGACGGTAATCCTTGTTTATCGTCAATTCTTTGGTAGGAAATGGCTAATTTAAATAAATCATTATAGAGTTTTGAAAAATGATAATTTAAAATAGCATAAATATAATCTCTATCGATATTATCTTTTCTTGCATCAATCATCCATAATCGACCTATCTGCAAAATATCTCGATAATGGTAATTTTTAGCAAATCGATATTTATTATAAAATATTTTTATGAGATCATCATAACTTGATACAATATCACGTGCAGCATTAAGCATATAACTAACGTCCCCATTTTTTATTTAAATGTTAGTTTTTACCCCGAAAATAAACAACAAATTAATAAAATAGATATTGTGATTTTAATCCTCCTTTCTTGGACAGAATATGAGAGTATGGTTAAAAGATGCTAACAGAAATTGAAACGTTTGGGAATTACTTTTTTTATAGTAAAAACATTTTTTAATTTAAAACAGGTGGTTCTAAAACTTCTAAAACTTCAATTTCAGCAATCAAATTAGCAGCCTCAGGACTATTTTCAGACCCTCTAAGCTCATTAAAAGATGATTTAATTTTTTCATTCTTACTAATTCCTAGCAACTTATTTTGAAATAAATCCGAAAACCTATTAAGAGTTTTAAATCTATCTTCAGCTACTGAAGGATTTACTTCTACAAATATTCTAGATAAAGTATTTTCAGTGCTATATGACCCCTTACTTTGATCATAAGCAAATAAGTTCAAAAGAACTACATCACCCTTCTGAACAGGTCTATTTACTTCTTTTAAACCATAATTAGTTTTAAAAATATTTTCAGACTCCAAACATTTATCAAAATAAGCTTTTCCAATAAAATCAAGAAATTTATCTTTATCAAATAAATTCTGCTCTTTCAGTAAAGAGATTAATGAAGTATTGAAAATATCTAATTGAGATATCTTTGCATTCATCTCTTTAACACTATTAATTAAAGTATCTAAAATTTTCATGTAACTTCTATTAATAATATCCTGATCTTGAACTTGAGCTTTAAAGTTTGGAAGAGGGGCTTCTTTATTTTCATTTACTTCTTTAAGTGCTTTGTATCCTGAACTCATAATGGCCTCTTTCTTTCAATTGAATCAATAGGTGCTAAAAACTCTTTTGCTTTATCATTCAAAGGGCAAACTCTATACATATCATCATTCAGCTTACCGATTACCATAACATCTAAAAAAGGTGGTGGGCTGTCGATATCATAGCAATCTGTAAAATAACTAATCTCAGTCAACCTACCCTGAAAAAGCTTAAAAGTTTCCTTTTGATCTGTAGGTGAGAAATTGTCGGAAAAACCTGAAGAGTTTGTAAAGAGATTTTTTTTTATATCTGAATCTTTTTTTAAGTCTTGAATATTTTCAATGGGTTGAGAATTATTTTGGAGAGTATCAGAGAGGCTAAATGTACCTGTAGTGAAAGGATTTTCACTATTTTTAGACTCAATCTCATTTATATAAGACTGAAGGGAGGTCTTTATAAAAGTAACTACTTGATCCCTGACTTCAACCTTAACTTTTTTTAGGGTAGTCTTAAAAAAAGTATCTGAAGGACAATCTAAGATTTTTTTAATGAAATGGATCAATTGAAGTCTATGCTCCAATTGTTCAATCTTCTCATCTAAATTCATAAATTTTTCTATTACTGATTAGTATATTGATTATAATTTGGTCCCTTGTAGATCATTTGACCTTCTTCATTAAATGACCATCCAGGAGGGATTTCTACCAAAGCACACCTACAATTTACATGAAGCGGGGTTATTGTAGGTAAATATTCACTCGCTTTCTTTCCATAATTAGTTCCATTAGCTTGTAGTTCAGAAAGCTTAAAAACTTTTGGTATTTGCGTACCATCAACCAAATATGCTTTTTTACACGAAGGGCAAAGCGCAGCATCTTGATTAACTCTTTTAAAAACATATATTTCATTTGCCGATTTACCCTTATTTCTTTCAACAATCGCATCCACTTCACCTAAATTCATTGCAGTCGCTACTTCATTAACAGAAACTCTTTTCCAATCTCTAAAATTATCTTGAGTTTTTTCCCTTAAATCAGAAGCTATTTGATAAACAGTCCTTCTTTCTTCTATACCGGCTGTAATTACAGGTTTAATCTGTTCTGTAATAATTTTGTTTCTATAATCTAAATTATTATCAAAAATAATAGTATCTACACCACTTTTTACTTTTTCTCTTAATCCAGTAATTAAACTACCAGCAGATTGTTCAGCATGCTCTAAAGAATACTTTTCAGCATCAGTTAAAGGAACGATTTGATCTTTATACTTTCTTCTATAATCAGCTAAATTAATATCAGCTTCTCTAACCTGAGGATCATTAACGTTTCTCAATCGACCAATATAATAAGCGTCTTTTATAGCACCATTAGAATCACCTGCATTAATCAAATTTGATTCAATCAACGCTATAATCTGTTCATCACTTAAATAATCAGTACCAGCTATTTTAAAAACTAAAGCATTATAATATCTATCAATAATGCTTCTAACCTTTTCAATTTTTTCTTTACTAACTATCATAATTATTTGATAATATCAAGGATTTCTTGAATCATTTTTGGATAAATTTCTAAAAAAACATTATCAAGCTCTTTTACTAAAAGATTCATTAAAGGATCATCAAACCTCTTAGTAAGAAATTTATCATCATCTTTTACTTGTAATGCTTTGATAAGTTGATCTTCAACTTCTTCAAAAGTTTCATCAGAATCTTTGATAATTTTTACAGTAGCCATTATTGATAGTATTCAATTTTTAGTAATTTTGTTGAAGAATGCTTAATAGGTTTAGAAATTGATTTTTCAATAGTTTCATCATCATCTAAAACAATTCCATCCCCTTCTTGTGCATATAATCTTTCCTTATCTTCATAAGGATCTTTTTTAGGCGAAATATCAATATCATTAGATTGATTCTCGCTAAAATTATTAGATAAACCAGATGAACCACTTGTATCACCCATATAAAACTTTAAGTAATTTGGATCTAATAATATATCACCGGCATCAATTGGAGCTAAATCATGTTCAGCACGAATTTCATTAACAGTTTTATAAATTTTTACTTCTTTTTCTTGTCTCTCTAATTCTTCACCTTTAGATTCAGCATCTAAACCACAAAAAACAAATTTATACTTCTCATAAATTGATTCATCAAATTTCTTAATCAAATCTTCATTTACAATACTTTCAATAAATTTTAAAAGAGGATTTAAACCACGATCCTTAGAATCTTTTAAAATAATATCATTTCTTCTACCAGAATCACCTAATGCACTACTATGGTTACGAGTATTATCAAAGTTAATTTCTTGAGGAGCTATTGAATAAATAGAACACATTATTTTTATCAAATAATCTATCCAATTTGCCCACTCCATATCCCTATTGCTTTCGCTTAAAGGAATCCAATTAATTTTAGCTCCAGCCCAAACAGGGGTTCTAAAACTATTAGTTGCACCAGAAATTTGTTCACGCCATTCTTTTCTAAAAGCTTCTAACTGTTGAGGGGGGATTTCACCCTCAATATGAATAATACCTCTTGATGCAAACCCTTGAACAAAAAATAATTTATTATGAGCCTCAGCATACAAATGATAGCTTACAATATTAGCTAATGTTTCAAGAGGGCCTATTGAATAACCATTAGCATCTAATTCGTTAGTTGGATTCATCATTCTAAAAATCATTTCATCATGATAAAATCCACGAATTATCCTTCCTTTAAAAACCTGCAAATAATCATACTGCTGATCTTCATGACCTTTTTCACTATCAACAATCCTTTGAACATTTGGACTATTATCTAAATCATAAATAAACTTATCATTTCTATAATCAAAATTTTTAGAAGCAAATCTAATGCTTCCTGAAGAAACTGGCACAAAATAACACAAACTACCATCTCTAGCAGGTACTAACTCAATAGAAACCTGATCATAAGTTAGTATATCTCTAACAATTAATGTTAAAAATTCACTAAATGTACGCTTATATTTTTCAGGTCTATCATCAGTCGATCCAGTATTTAAAATCCATTTTTCCAATAAATCTATCTGTTCTTTATCTTCAGCAGTAGGTTGTGCTTCTTCATTTCTTAATACAATTTTAAAACCATGAGAATATTTATCAGGTTGTGGTTGACCAAATGTTCTAATTTGATTGCTTCTAGTAAATAAAATACAGGCTACAATAGAATCCCTCATAGCCATAGTTCTTAAAATATCAAAACTAACAGTCGTATTTCTCTCTCTATACCCCTGATCAACTATTTCTTCATTATCAAAACTAATTAATGCTTTAGGTTGATTTTCGTATTGCTCTTTTTTTAAAGTACGAATAGTACTACTAGCTTTCGCTATATATTCTTGCACTTTAATTTCAGCAGCTGATTTTAAATCTTTAAAAATTCCCATTTATGCACCAATAAATAATAAACAATTTGCACTTAAACTACCCTGATTTTTTATAATTAAACTTGTAAAGTTACCTTTTTTAAAAAATATTCCATCAGTATTATCTAAATTTCCAGAACTAGAAGGACTAACAACAACATCATCTGCAGTATTACCATTAAACTTTAGAGATAAAGGTTGATCAGTTTCTAGATAAATAATATTAGCAGTAGTCGCAGGTAATGAAATAGTATTATCACCAACTGCCAATGTTAAACGTTGTTCTGAAAAAGTAGAAATCGCATTTACATTAAATTCTTTCTTATAATCAAAATTCTTTTTTAAAGGATCATTAGTAGAAAGCGTGTCAGAATAAATTAAATTATTAAAAGAAAACTTACCTTTAGCCATAAAAACCTTTCAGATAGAATAAGCCTATTATACATTAAAACAAGTTTAATTTTTAACTAAAACTCCAACTAAACGAATTACTGTTTTTAGTTACAGAATCATTAGGACTAGGCTTATTATCACTAACAGAAAATCCTAGCATTTGACCAAGTTCAGTTGGTTTAGGAGCGCGTAAAGCATTTCTAGGATCAAAGCTACTTTCTACCTTAACTCTCTGATCAAAATTAAACTGATCAGCTCTATTTCCAAACATAGTATGAATTACATATCTCAATTGATCGCACGAATGATCATTGTCTTTATGAACTTCCTCTACAGGCTCTTTTGTTGTAGGATTAATTTTATTTCTATAGTTTACAACTTCATAAAGAAATACAACACATTTTGTTGAAACAAATAACATCGTATCTTTAGTGCCTGGAATCCTTAACTTTTTTCTTACAGTAGCGATACCTTCTTTCACATTCTTATCAACTTTTTCAGAGGTTATCCATCCAGTTCTCATCCTAATTTCTTTTTTACCTCCAGGAGATTCTGGATCAGCATATACCATCTCAATAGGTATATGCTGCCAACGCCTTTTCATCTCATCAGCAAGTTCTCCATCGGTTTGTCCTGTAACCGACAACTCATCAATAAAATAAATTCTTTCACTGCCATCTATAAAATACAATCCAGCAACTGCTCGGATACTAAAACCAAAATCTACACCAATTACAAAACGGCCACCATGTTGTATGAATACATTTACTAATTCTTCAAAAGTAATATCACTTCTATTAGACAAACCAGTTTTAGGATTAATAATTAAATCTTTATGAGGTTCGCCTATAAAGATTTCATACATTTGAGCATAAGACTTTACATGAGTTGTTTCTTCCCAATTATAATAAATTAAACCTTTAGTAGTAGGTTTTCTATTTAATCTTTGTGATTTAAAAAAATCAACATCTTCTGTTTTGAACTGAGATTTAATAATATCAATAGGTTGTAAAAAAGGATTTTCAGACTCTTGATTAGGCAATCTCCCCTGACAAAAAGAAAAAATACCACATTTAATACAATTTTCATAACCTACTTTTTGAGCGTATTTTATTTTTTCGCTATTAGGTAATGAATTAAATTTATCTTCTTCAACAGCCAATAAATCATCATCATTAACAAAAATAGTCGTACCATATTCTCCATGTCTAGACGGTAAACACTTTTCAGTTACTTCTAAAATACCCCATTTATGAACTTTAAATGGAAAATCGATATTTTTAACAGATTCATCTAATAATTTTTGAACATTTCCAAATCCAAATTTTCTTGAAGAAATACAAACGTTAAGAGGTAATTTTCCTCTTTGAGCACTTAACATTCCTTTTGATTCATTAAATATTAATGCAGGAGTAAGATCTAATTCATCTTGAACCAAAGTTCCATGAAAACTATTAACAGAATCCATAGTAGCAGTACCAATAATTAATTTAGTACCACTATGAGAAATACTTTTACGCATCGTAGGATCATCTAACAAAACACCTTTCATTACAGGAAGATAATGAAACCCTTTAAAATAATCATATGTAACGTAAGCCTGTGCAGTAATAGAAGCCATATGAAATACATCACGATATAAATCATGCTGCATTAAAAGCATTTCTATTACAGCACAAGATAATGATTTCATCCCCCCTCTTGTAGCCAATCCTAAAAAATTATATAAATTATCATTTTTATAATCCATTGCAGTAGAAAAAACATCCCATACAAAATCTAATGGCGATGAATTTCCTTCTTCAATAGGAGTTTTAGCCAAAAATACATTATAAAAAAAACGCAAATACGCATCTAATTCCTCTATAGTCTTAGGTGCTCTATTACGTATTCTCATTATTTGCGATGGAATTTCTATTTCAGAGTTTTTTTTACTTTTCATTAGTCACTGGCTTCGTTTCAATTTTTACTTTATTATTATTTAAAAATGTTTTTGTTTTTTGATCAGCCAATACCTTTAATGCTTCTACCAAACCATTATCATCTATTTCAGAATCACTAGTTTTTATATTAAAATTATTAACCTGACTGTTATCTTGTAAAAACTGATAAAGACCAATATTTGAATCTTTAGAAATTACATTATGCAAATTAAGTAGTATTTCTATATCTTTTTGATTTTTAGGCATCCAAGAAGGCTTTTTTTCAGGATCACGATTGCTATCTAAATAAACCTTCATTTCATTAAATATTTCCTCATTGCACCAAAATAGCATTTTATTAACCGATTCTAATCGATTAATTTGAACCATTTTTTGAGAAATTTCAATTTCTGATAATTTTTTATCAATTAAATTTTTTCTATTTTCTACCCAATTATCCAATTCTGCTATCTTTAACAATTGTAAAGGTAATATTTCCTCAGCACTACCTTTATACATATGAATTAAATCATCATAGGAAACACCTAAAGACCATAATTTAAATAAACGCACTCTGGTTTCTTTAGTAATGTTATCAATATTAATCGAATCATTATTCATACTATAATCTAGCAATTCTTCTTCTGTTCTAATTTTTAACATATTCTTGAATTTTTTCAAATTTAACAGTTACTTCAAATCCACCAAAATATTGATTAATAAAAGCAATTACATCTTTGACTACTTTAGATTTAGATCTAAAATAATAAGAAAATTTTGAAACTAAAAACACAATAATCATCTTTTTAGACTCAGAATTTAATAAGACGCGAACATTTTTAGAGTATTTACAAATACATAAGCATGAAATAATAATGTTGTTTTTATGATAATCGCTAACAATTCCATAAGATTTTAAGAAATTATCAGCATTTAAAATCATTTTTTGATCAAAAGTATCCATTTTTCTTTAAATAAGCTGTACCTAATAAAATTGCATCAGCTTTATCATTATCTTTCATTTTTAAATTTAAATTAAATAATTCATTAGCTTTTTGAACTGCTAAATGCTTTACAGTGACTTTCTTTTTTTCTATTCCAGATTTTATATCCTTATTATGTTTTTTTTGTTCTTTTGTCAAACGTAAGTCCATGATTTTACGCCATTCAGAACTTGCTAAATAAATAGGCGGCTTTCCATCTAACAATCTCAAAGAAGTAATTAAAACTCTATAATGAATCCACTCTAAAATCTTTTGAATTAAACCAAAATACTTACCTGAATTAGTTTGTTCAATAATAATTGCTTTAGGAGAATGCTTATGAAAAACATTTGTAATATTTATACAAAGAGATTCGATAAAAGATAATACTTTACCAATATCTTCAAATTCAAAAGCTTCAAAATTAATCAATTTTTCACTTTTTTGAAAAGTATCAAAGTCAATAATCCGTAATTCTTTACAAATAACATCAGATTGAATTGCTTCTATTACTGCCCATCCAGTCTTAGTTGATAGATCAAGTGATAATATTTTCATTTTATTCAACAATTCGGCTAATTCCATTACGCTTTTCAATCTTAATAACATTTTCAAACATTGTTTGAAATTCTGTATTATGATCAATAATCAATACTGAATCTTTTTTATATTGATCTTTAAAAAGTTTTGATAACAATGTATAAGTACTTTTTTTGCCTTCATAATCTAATCCATCAAAAACTTCATCAAAAAATACAATATTAAAATCTTTATTAGAACGATTAGAAACTATTTGAGCTAATGCTAAATTAGTTGCAAAAATTAAACGTTTTTCTTCACCACCAGAAAAACTACCCAAACTTACCTCTTCATCATTAACAAAAATCTTCTGATTAAAAGTTTGTTTAATAACACCTTTTGAATTTTCAGAAAATGAAGAAAATTCAATTCTCAAATTCCCATTAAATAGATCATTTAAATATTGATTTACTAAAATATTTAATTCAGCAACGATATTATCAAAGACATATGCCTTAATACCTTTATTACCAAAAACCTCTTTTAAATCAGTTAAATATGCATTATCTTCTTCTAGCTTAATAATCTCATTAGAAACATTTAAACAAAATTCTTTTGCTTTTTCTAACTGATCACTAAAGTCATTACAAATTTCAATATAAGGATTTTTTTCATTCTTAACTGAATCAATACGTTTATTAATATCATCAAGCCTATGATTAATCTGAACAATAATTGAATTTACAGAATTTATAGAAGAGTTAATTGTTTCAATTTTTATTTTTAATTGATCTAATTGTCTTACCAAATTCATTTTAATTTTACTTAATTCAGATAAATTTGGAATATCTTTAATTTCTTCTACAATATTTTGTAGATTAATTTTTAAAACTTTAGCTTCTTCTTCCTTTAATGTTCTAATATCTAATAATAATGTTTGATTAACTTTCTGTAAACAAGTAGGGCACTGATCAAAAGAAACAGACGTTTTATTGATATCTCTAATAATAGAATTTATTTGAGATTTTATTTCATTCTGTTGAGTAATATTACTATTTATAAGATCTTCTAATTCCTCACAAGTCTTTAGTTTCTCTGTATATACTGAAAAATTTGTATCATAATCTTTCTGTGCAATCAACAAATCATTCTTATAAACTTCACACTTCTTATTTTTATCTTCAATCTCATCTAAAATTTGCTTGTGTTCAAGATTCAAATTAAATAATTTCTCTTCAACTTCATTATCAAAAAAAATGCTCTTATTCTTATATAAAGCAATTTGATCATTTAATGTTTCTAAATCAATTAATGTTTTTTGATAATTAGTTTGTTTTGCAGATAAATAGGCATAATTTTTATTAAAATCACTTTTAACTAACTCTTCAGCCCTATCAAATACCTTTAAATCAAGAAGATCTGTTAGAATTGATTTTTTTTGTTCATCATTTAAAATTAAAAAATTTGATGAATTTTGCGAAAAATATACACTATTTAAAAATATATCAAAAGTAAATCCAAATTCTTTTTCAATAAGCTTTTGAGTT
>JACCDG010758615.1_pt1 | contig 102867 bp, 100 predicted proteins | sample 7442471 | NCBI WGS metagenome assembly JACCDG01 (sample SAMN15323444, study PRJNA562643) | freshwater metagenome | isolation source: river surface water | place: USA:Blue River Watershed | collected 2017-08-17 | reverse complement strand
CATGAGCTGTGTTAGCTAATTGATTTTTCAAAAACTCAGCAAGGGTGGTCTTGCCCGCCCCTGAGGTACCTATTATAACAACCATAAACATCTTGTCTCTTCTATACATAGCGAAAGTATACTCCATGAGAAATGAAAATACCATCCGAATCTGGGATGATGTTCGAAAAGGAATAATACATACAAATTAAAAAGGGCTCCTAATAAGAAACCCTCCAATCTTAATTTGTACAATTTTTATATAGTTGCCGTAACTATAACTATTAGCATGAAGTTACACCAACTCTAATTTATAAACCTGCATTGGCTTTGAATTATCATCAGGCCAGATGACACCACATCCTCGTTCTTTCCACCATGCTTCTGCAAGTGGAGTTATATATTTAGCCCAGCTTACGATCACTCCATCTACCTTTGCACGATCATTTGGGTGCATTACCTCGTACACATCTTTCGAATCAACTTTATTTTGAGAAAGATAATTTGCCTGCAGGTGGTGTATGAATGTTTCGTACTCTTTGTTTAATGCATCAAATTCACTTTGATTCATAATTTTTCATTTTTTTGGTTTTAGGAAGCTGTCTGTACATTACTATAATATGACCCCTTGTCAAACATTTTTCCATATCTATCTTCTCCTACACCTTCACCACATTCACAATGTTCACTGGCTCCGAACTTGCCTGCCCGACCTTTGGCGGGATGTTCGAATAGGAATAGCAAAAGTTTAATTCCGATAAATCTCAATGCGTATCCCATCTGGATCATCAAGCCAGATATACTCATTGCCAAATTTACCTAGTTTGATTTCACCATGTTTTATCCCAGCAGCAGAAAGATGTTCTTGAAATTGCTTTAGCTCATCTACTGTTTTGACACCAAAACCAATATGATTCATCCCAATACCGTCTTTATCATGTGTTGAGCCTGGTATATCCTTTGGACTTAGTTTAAAAAACAATCTGGTCTCACCAATCTTATACACGACCATGTGTTCATCATGAATGATGGGTTTAGGTAAGAATTTTGAGTAGAACTCTGCTGTCCTACTTATATCTTTGACTATTAACGATATGTGGTCAATGAATGTTGCTTGCATGGTTTGAGTATAGCAAATTGAAAAAGCTTATCTTCCTCAGACCTTCACCACATTCACAATGTTCACTGCTCCGAACTTGGGATGATGTTCGAAAAAGTATAGCTAACTAAAATAAGTTAGCAAAATGGAGAAAAGTTTCTACGCAGAAAAATGAAACTGCTGCAGAAAAAGTATGCCAAAGGCTATGATTAATATTATATCCAAATTTAAATTGTCGAAAGTAAAAAATTATCGCAATAACAGCGGATGTAGCAGCTAGGACACTATAGGGCAGGGTCCAATGACCCATAAAGAGGAGAGATAAATTCGCTGCCATAAGTACTATTGATAGTATTGTGTCAAAATTTTTGAACTTTTTCTCTTCACTTAAATGAAAAAAGAAAGAAATCATAAAAGTAATACCGATAATTATCGAGTACCACCATATACTGTGTGCCAACGCATATGAAAATGGAATTAAAAAGAGAATATTGCTCCAAAGCCTAATCTGCTTCATTGAAAAGAAGTTTATCATACTGTTTTAAACTTTGATGCTCAAGAAATTTTAATATGATAGGATACTTCTGAATCTCGGAGAACTGAAACATCTAAGTACCCGAGACCCTAAATCTATGGACGAGGACTGTATCTGTAGCAGTCACGAGGCTCGTAGTCTCACCAGCAAAACTCCGTCATAGGTCTAGGATACCTCCCAGTTCGCTGGGAGGTTTTTCTTTTCCCCAAACCTTCACAACATACACAATGTTCACATGTGCTCCGAACTTGGGAGGATGTTCCGAATATTTTAATTAAATAAAAAAGGCTTACAATTAAAATTTATAAGCCTTTCATAATTTGTCATGCCCCCACTACTTTACTTCATGAGAAACATCATAATCAGCATTACTACACTTGGAATCAGTAATACCCAAAAAATAATTTTAGTTCCTTTATTCATTTTGACTTTTTTGGTGAAAGAATTGCTATTCTTACAATAGCATAAATGTATTCAAAAGTCAAATCCTTGCTCCGAACTTGGGAGGATGTTCGGAAAGAGTTAATTTGCTAGAATCAAACTCATGAAAGATCAGTATTTTGGTGACTTCGGAGACTATCAGAAAGTTTCTCTCCTACAAAAACTTAATAGAACAGGACTCAAGGTTACAACATATTGGATGAAGACTCTTGATGACATGAGCACTGATGGTAAACATATTACTTATCTAGAGAAACCAAGTTTGTGGCGCTCATATGAAGGCGAAATCTTTGATTTTCTTAATGAAAAAATTAAATCGAAAAAACGGTTACTCTCCCATATTGAAAATAGTCCATATTGCAAAGGTATACACTTTATTGGTGATCATATTGAAAATCCCTTAGTGAGAGATGTAATCCTCAAACGGATTTGTGCAGATAACACACAAGACATCATTTTCTTTGACCCAGATAATGGTATTGAAGTGGCTTCTACAAACAAAAAGAATCTACATAAATATGTAACGTGGAATGAAATTATTAAAACCTTTAACTCTGGAAAGTCAGTGCTCGTCTACCAACACTTTTCTAGAAGTAATAGGGAAGTGTTTATTGCAAATAAGATGAAGGAAATTAAACAACACGCAGATGCTCTCGTGCTAAGTCTCAAGGTCAAACATTCTGTATACTTCTTCATCTATCATAAAAAACACAAAAAGCCGATAGATCAAACTATTACAGAATTCACTGGTGTATGGAAACAACTTGCTGTTGTTAACTGATGCTCCGAACTTGGGAGGATGTTCGGATGAATATTAGTCAAATAAAATAATAGATTTCGTTTGATTATTAAATGCTTCAAAAACAAAAAAAAGATACCTGCTCCTACAGATATCTTTTACATACAAAGTCAGAAGATTTTAAACTCCAAGTAATTTTTTAGATTTCAAAATTCCCTCAGGGTCAAAGGGGAAGTTTAGTTGTCGAACAATCTTGGCTCTTGAAACTTCAAGCTCTACTTCCTTCTCAACTGAATGATTAAGGATTTCACTTTTTAAATCTGGCACATCGTTCTCCATCTCTATTATTGAAGTAAGCAATTCAAGAAATGTATCCTTGCCAATTGAATGATCTCCAAACTTCTCACAAACAAACTTTATCGCTCCTAATCGACTTTCGTAAAAATTAGATTGAATATTGTTGATAATTACGGCAACCAACAAACCATTTTCAGAAATTAAAACATCTTTCATGCATGTGGATTTATGTGAAAAGTTTGATTTAAAGAATTTAGATCAATACTACGATATTATTTTATTTAGTCAACCCTGCTCCGAACTTGGGACGATGTTCGGAATGCTACTTTAAAAGAAGCTGATTGAGCTGTTGCATTTTCTGTGGGTATAGTTTTGCTTCTAGAACCTTAATTCTTAACTCCGCTTCAAATTTATCGTCACTTACAATTAAATCCACAAATTCATCAAAGCTAAGGAATTTGAGTTCAATCTTTTCTGCACCATCTAAATCTTGTTCAGTTGCCTTTTTGCATCCTCTAGCTATAAACATATATACTGCCCATTCAATTTTAGTAACAGGTTGCTCAGAGTGGAACAATTCCCAGTCTGTCGCTTCGTAGCCTGTTTCTTCTAGTAGCTCTCGTTTTGCTGCATCTAGGATATTCTCATCCCCATCCACTCTTCCTCCAATTGCCGCAACAGAAGGGGATTTACCTGGTTGTTCTTGTAGGGCAAGAATAATTTTCCCGTCTTCTGTAACTGGGATAATTAAAACTGTATCTGGTCGCTTTAATTTTTCAAAGATTTTCTTTTTTCCATCATATCCAGTCACTTCCCATTGATAGGTGTCAAACATAATACCTTTAAAGGCTAATTTCGCGTGTTCTGGAAGAGGTTGTTTTGACTTAGGTCGTTGGATATCCATGACTAGAGTATATCAAAGACTATTTAATTTATACTGCTCCGAACGTGGGAGGATGTTCGGAAAGAGTTAGTTTGTAAAAAGTTATTGACTTAATTTAAAAATATTGTAATATAAAATCAGTGCCTACTTCTTGGGGCCTAATACCAAGAAATCGTTCATTTAAATATCATAACAATGATTCAAAAAATCAGAGAAAAACAAAAAAACCATCTCTTAGGTATCTTTGGGGGCGTGCTCAACGATCTTAACCTTACAAAAAGTGATGCTCAGATTGCAGTCAACAATGGTGGTGACTTAAAAAGCGAGTTGTCTAAGACAACCAGGAACTTTTTACGAACTGTCTTGTGGCAAGGAAATGTATATCCAAAGGATTACAGACGTAAGCCTGTTGCCCGACAGATAGACATTGTTGGAAAAGTTTTTGATTTACCGACCGAAAAGGCAATGCAATTTGCTACAGAGCGACTACCAAAAATTAAATTTCCACAACATGCTGAGGGTTGGTTCGCTATTCCTTCAGTTGAAGCTGTTGCGGCAAAACATTTTCCACAAGTTACTGGAATTGTTGATCAATATCGCGAATGTGTTCGCTTTGCATGTGCGAAGATTAAGGAGACTCGCAAGTTTAACGATTATGAACTTGGGTACTTTGATCATCATCCATTTATGGAAAGACCAAAATCACTTGAGATTTATAATTCCTGGGCGAATGGTGGACAGAGTGGAGAGATACTTATCATTCCTGCTCAGTTGGGAATGCGATTTCAGGGAAAATCAGTTGAGGATGCTTTTAAGACATTTTCTAAGAAAGAATTTCCTCTCGGAATGTTTGAGGTACTTTCTATACTCATTACACACCCAAAACGTTTCAATCCTTATGCAGGACTTAGTATAGTTTGTGCTGATAATGCAATCTTAAGTGATAGTGGTCCTGAATATCCTCATTTCTGGATGGATACAAATGAGTCATCAATTGGTGACAGAATCAGCTTTCAATGCAGAACACGAGTGCATGAGACAAAACCATATTTTGGTATTGCTTCTAGTTTCCAGTTTTAGGAATTATGTAATTTTAATAAGCCAAACCGAAAGGGGAGGCTTTTTCTTTTAACTATCCACCTTCACCACATTCACAACGTTCACATGCTCGCAGGGCAGGGTTCGAACCCAGATTCAATTGAGGAAATTTTAAAGGAAATTATTAAGAAGATGAGAGATGAAACAAAGTAAGTGCCCCGATAGGATCGCGAGTACGCTTATCTCCCTCGACTCAACGCTCATCAGTCACTCGCGTTGGTCTGGGCACCAGCTCGTCTATTTTTCTTGCTAGAAAAATATGACTCCGCTGTTCGATTCCTACACGCAAGCAAAGCAGTTTGCTTGCTCAGGGGCACATATTTAAAAAACACTCGACGAGTGTTTTTTAAATATGTGCCCCTGGTAGGAATCGAACCTACATCGACGGCTTAGAAGTCCGCAGTTCTATCCATTGAACTACAGGGGCAGCTAATCAATTCAGGGCTGAGGGCTTGGTCACAGATAATTTTCCTGACGGAAAATTTCCGCGACCCCGGCTCGTCTATTTTGTGCAACACAAAATATAACTGCGCCTTTCAAGTCCCTACGTAAGCCAAGCAGTTGGCTTACTCAGCGCGCACTCTCGTAGGACTCGTGTGCGCGCTGAGGGACTTGAACCCCCGACCTTCCCGGTGTAAACGGGTTGCTCTACCAACTGAGCTAAGCGCGCGTTACCCTCTGTTATACTATAAGTCATGGATTTTGGAAACATAAAACTTGCTGACCTTACGCTCTTCGAAGACGAAGACATTATTGTCGTCAATAAACCAGCAGGGCTGATTGTCCACCCTGATGGTAAAAGCGATGAGCGTGCGCTCACACATTTGATTCTCGAAGCCCATCCAGAAATGGTGAATGTTGGTGAGCCTATGCAAATAATCACCAAGGATCAAGGAGAGAATACTATTTCACGTCCAGGCATTGTCCATCGGCTCGACAAAGATACCTCGGGGGTATTGGTCATTGCGAAAACACAAGATTCATTTTTGTTTTTGAAAAAAGCATTTCAAGACCGCACCACAGAAAAAGAATACCGAGCGTTTGTCTACGGCTGGCCCAAAGAAATTACACAGACTATCTCAGCTCCCATTAGTCGTGCCAAAGGCGATATTAGAAAATGGATTGTCGCAAAGGATGGGCGGGGGACAGAGCGCGAGGCAGAAACATTTGTTGAAGTGAAAAAGAAATTCAGCATTAAACAAAGTGGTGAAGTGGCTTCTCCAGAGCATCTGGATGCGGGCTCGACTGAGAAAAACGACTTTGCCTATCTACATTTGAAACCCAAGACTGGTCGGACTCATCAACTACGTGTACATCTGCGCTCAATTAATCACCCAATTGTCGCTGATGCGCTTTATGCAAGTGCGAGGGAACCGGCACTTGGATTTACTCGTCTCGCGCTCCACGCCTATTCTCTCTCGATACCGAGACTTGACGGTACTATGCGGACATTCATTGCGCCGTTTCCAAAGGACTTTCAAGAGGCTCTCTCACTTGCAGATATAGCGGAATCGTGATAAAGTCTCAGTCTATGACCGTAGCAATACAACTCTCCCCAGTCTCGACCGATGAGCGCAAAAAACTCACCTTTACTTCAGGTGATACTGTTCGTGTCTGGTCTAAAATTCTCGACAAAGGTAAATTTCGCCTCCAAGCATTTGAAGGTTTGGTGCTTTCTCGTAAACACGGCACAACTTCAGGTGCGACCTTCACCGTACGCAGAGTCGCTAGTGGTGTTGGCGTAGAGCGCATTTTCAAACTCTACTCTCCAATGATCGATTCAATTGAAGTGGTACGCCAAGCTCGTGCTCGCCGCTCAAAACTCTACTATGTTCGTGATAAAGCAGTTCGTGATATTCGTCGCAAGATGAAAAGCATTACGGTCTCAGCTGAAGCAGAAGAATCACGAGAGGAAGCAACCGAAGAAGCAAAGAAAGATTAAGTATAAAACTCCGCATAGCGGAGTTTTATACTGGTGTTGAAAATAATAGGTACTCATGTATACTCTAGTTCACGCGCGGGTGGCGAAATTGGTAGACGCACTACCTTGAGGTGGTAGCGGCCGCAAGGCTATGGAAGTTCAAATCTTCTCCCGCGCACATATATGGAGCATGTAAGAAATTACTATAACGCATTACTCACATGCGCGCTTGGAACTATTCGAGAGAGCGCAGTTATGGTCGCCGGGCCAGTTGGAGTAGGGACTCCACTTTTTGAGAAAAATGTAGATACCTTAAAATCGTACATTCACCAAATTGGGCAGAAGGAAAAAGTTTTTGACCAGACACAGTTTTTTGACGTTTTCCTTCCGGATGCCCCACACGAGTATGAGCAAAAGTTCGATATTTTTTATCGAGGGCTTATTGATTCAGGCAAGATTACTACATTGTACGTACTTCCTGAGTCTGAATTTGTGCGAGGAGTTGCTACAGAAATTTCATACGCACGCATGCGAGGTATCCCTGTGATTTTTTTGTAAATTCCTCTGTGATATATTCTGAGGCGAGTTGATATGCTAAACTGAACTTCATGCGATCGCTTGAACAGAAAGTCAGTAGGCCAACCATAATAATTGTCGTATGCGCTGTACTTGTCTTTGGAGTACTCTTTGCACGTAATGTGTATGACACAGCCTTTGATATTAGTTTGGAAACGAGTGAAGCATTAGCAGGGAATTTCTAATACACTATGTCAGAATTAAAAAATAAAAAATGTACGCCGTGCGAGGATAAAAGTAGGAAGCCTCTTTCACACGAAGCAATCCTCCCACTCCTCAATGAAGTTTCCGAATGGAAATTAAGTGAGGATCAGAAAACTATTTCACGTGAATTTGAGTTCAAAAATTTTGTGAAGGCGATTGATTTCGTCCGTGCCGTTGCGGATATTGCAGAAATGGAAGGTCATCATCCTGATATTCATATTTTCTACAACAAAGTACAGCTTGAGCTCTCGACACACTCAATCGGAGGCCTCACAGAGAATGATTTTATTGTTGCAGCCCAAATAGACGCCATTCCAAACTTCTAGAATCCAGCTATGTTATACGATACCGTGCATATACCACTTCTCGTTCTCGGCCTCGCAGGTTTTCTGCTCGCGCTTCATATTTACATAAAAAAGCACAAGAAAAAACCGCTCATCTGTCCGCTGCGGGCAAATTGCGAAGAGGTAATCCACTCGAAATTTGGATCATTCCTAGGGATCCCAGTTGAAATATTTGGTCTTGGCTACTACGGAATTATTACACTCGCTCATACAGTACTGTTTTTCTTTCCAACTCTTGGATCTGAAGGTCTCATATTTATTTTAGCGCTTCTCTCAGCATTTGCAGGACTTTTCTCACTATATCTTGTTGCGATTCAAGCATTCGTACTTCATAAATGGTGTACATGGTGCCTTCTCTCAACAGCGATTTCTCTCACTATATTGTTTTCGACACTTGTGACCTTGCCATTTGATCTGGTAGGTGTGCTCATAGAGCATCGTCGTATTATTACGATATTTCACTTACTCGGTATGGCGCTTGGGGTTGGTACTGCGACAATCACTGACCTTTTCTTTTTTAGATTTCTCAAAAAACTTCGCATTAACGAAGAAGAAGCTGACACCATGCATATGCTCTCAAATGTTATTTGGGTGGGACTTGCGATCGTGGTGCTCTCTGGTGTTGGACTTTTCGTTCCTGAGTCAGAGCGACTGCTCGCCTCGGGAAAATTTTTGGTGAAAATGATTGGCGTCGCCGTATTAATCGTGAATGGTTTTATTTTAAACATCGCTATTGCACCCCGACTCATGCACATAAGCTACGGCGAAGCGCATCATCATAAGCCAGGGGAGCTCCATATCATACGGCGGAGTGCGTTTGCACTCGGAGCAATTTCAATCACCAGCTGGTATTTTGTCTTCGTCCTTGGTGCACTTCGTGGAGTGACACTCCATTTCGATGTACTCTTTCTTATCTACGCTGTTCTCCTCGGGGGAGCAATTATAGGTAGTCAGATCTTTGAATACCACTTCAAGATTACTCACGAGAAAAACTAGATTTTGATTAGGTTTTCTGGTATAACGAGAACTAGTTTTTAGTGAAGCGATAGGGGATTAAGTAACTGCTTAGTCCTCCTCACTACTAACTCATATATGGTGCCTATGGTGTAAAGGTTAACACTGAGGTTTGTGGAACCTTCGATTCGGGTTCGATTCCCGATAGGCACCCCAAGTTGGAATTTTCTTAAAATATCTTTGTGGTGCAATGACTTTTCAGTTCTAGCCTGATAAACTTTTGGTATGAATGAGCATGTGCAAAAAGCTAAGAAAATAATTAGCGAGAATATATACTGTGTTATCGCTACTTCTTCCTTGGATTCTAGGCCGTGGATTTCCCCAGTCTTCTTTGCTTATGACTCCAAGTTTAATCTCTACTGGATTTCAAACAAAGATGCTCACCATTCAGACTTAGTAAGGAAAAATCAGAACATAGCAATCGTTATTTTCAATTCTCGGGCTCCAGAAGGTGAAGGTGATGGTGTTTATTTTGAAGCAGTGGCAAAAGAGCTTTATGATGATGCTGAAATTGCGCAAGCCGTAATGATATTGAATCAAAGGGTCTCAAAAGAAGAATTTCGGGTGCGAGACGTTTCGAAGGTTAGAGGTGATGGTATTTGGAGAATTTACAGGGCAACTCCTGTAAGGATATCAAAACTCACTGATGGGGAATTAATAAACGGACAGTATGTAGATAGAAGGATTGAGATACGGTTAGATTAGAGTTTATGAAAAGTGCTGTAAACTACAGGAATGTAGATACTCACATCATGCCTTCTCTCAAACCCAGTTCTAACGTCCTCCACTACAGCACCCATGGTTTTCGTTTCACCCAGTGTCTCTCAGGGTATTTAAATAGTTGATCATATTTATCATAATGTGATATGCTATTTTTATATGAAAAAACCGTTCAAGCCAGACAATCTTCCTCTTGAAAAACTAGACTGGATGTCTTTTGTTGATCTGATAGGTCCTGCTCATGACGCTGTTGCACGTTTTGATGGTTTGCTTCAGAGTATTCCGAATCCCGCTGTCTTGCTATCTCCTCTTACGACCAAGGAAGCTGTATTATCTTCGAAGATAGAAGGGACACAGGCTACCATGCAAGAAGTTCTTGAGTATGAGGCTGATCCTCAAGTAACAAAAAGAACACAAGATATTAAAGAAGTTCTAAACTACCGTAAGGCAATGACTAAGGCGACTCAGGCCTTGGAATCAATTGGTTTTACTCTTAGACTAATGCGAGAAATGCACGAGGTTCTATTGTCTGGAGTTCGTGGGGAAGGTCAGGATGCGGGAAATTTCAGGAAGAAGGATGTTTATATTGGCACCCCCGGTCATCCTGAGAGTGCGAGGTATGTTCCACCGTCTTGGCAGGATCTAGATTCCTATTTAAAAAACTTTGAAAAATATGTTAATGGGACAGAGAAGGATATTCTTGTGCAGCTTGCCATAGTGCACGCCCAATTTGAAATAATCCATCCCTTTGGGGATGGAAATGGACGTATGGGGAGAATTATTTTGCCGCTCTTTCTTAATTTTAAAAAGGTATTATCAAGTCCGATGTTGTATTTGAGCGAGTATTTCGAATTCCATCGAGATGAGTATTATCTTAAATTACAAAATATTTCTGATAAAAATGAATGGTCTGAGTGGATAAGATATTTCCTTACCGCTGTGATTGAGCAATCGAAGATAAATATTGATAAGGCAAAAAGTGTCCAGGAGTTATACGAAGTTAAGAAAGTTAGAGTGAGAGATTTAACTAATTCAAAGTATTCAATCAATGCTTTGGACTGCATTTTTAATATGCCTATCTTTAACACTTTGCAATTCAAAAAAATATCAAAAATTCCACAAGGGAGTATTGGAAGAATACTGAATGATCTCGTTGAAGGTGGCGTCTTAAAAATCTTACAACAAGGTTCTGGTCAAAGACCAACCGTCTATTCTTTCCCAAAGCTCCTTAACATTGTAGATAGGTAGAATTTTTTAATCAGCTAAATGATTAGTTAATCATACAATCTAATATTTAATCAGCTAAATAATTAGGTTATTAAATAGTGGGTTAGACGGTAGGGTAGAATACAGGAATGTAGATGGCGGCATCGTTTTTCTGTTCAAATTTAGTTCTAACTTCCTCTACCACGGCACCCAAAAATAAAGAACGAAGTGACTACGTTTTTAGTGTGTGCTCGATAGGGGTGCCAAAGAGAAGCTTTTAAAAAATTATGGACAATCTTTAATTTTGCTACAATAATCCCATGTCAGTACAAGCGATCGATATCACCCTCATACATTTTTTCAAAAGAGTATCTGTGCCCGTTGCACGATTCTCGCTTTTCGTTGTGTTTTTCTGGTTCGGCTTACTCAAGGTTGCAGGACTGAGTCCCGCAAGTGGGGTAGTCGAGCGACTGTTTGAGCACACAGTGCCGTTTATGAGCTTTGGCAACTTCCTCATTCTATTTGGAATTTTCGAGTGTCTCATCGGTCTACTTTTTCTCATTCGAGGTGTCGAACGTATTGTGATTCCACTTCTTTTCATTCACATGATCACGACGTTTGGTCCACTTATTTTCCTACCGTCAGAAACCTGGCAAGCATTTATGGTGCCGACGCTTGAAGGGCAGTACATCATAAAGAATTTGGTCATTATTGCTACTGCAATTGGGGTGGCAGCACATTTGCACCCGCTACATCAAAAAGTCTAAGAAAATCTTTTTCTAGTCTCGCAAAGCTTTAGTTATGTGATAGATTTGCTACAATAGAAGGTATAGAGATCTCATCTCTTCAATGTTCACGAATGTCTAATTTCCAGAGAAACCCAGAAAATGATGCCGTTAAAGTCACGCTTGTGCTGGCTATTGTCATTGCATTGGCAGCCTTTATATTTTTCAATACAAGTTTACGAGATTTATTCCGTGCACAAGTGAGTGACCTCGGTGGACCAATCGAGGAAGGGGCAGTGTTACCATCCCTCCTCTCAACAGGTTTTGATACAGGGGCAGGTACGCTCTTTGATACATCAAATGCCGATATTCGGAAAATATTTAGTGATACGGGCGTGAATATGCTTCGTTTTCATCCTGGGGTAACATCCAACTATGCGCACCATGATGGTCCGGGGATGGGGCTCATCTTTGAAGAAAATGAATTTTGGAATAGTGATGGAACTAAAGATACTGAGATGTCCTACTCGACGACGTTTGATGGTAATCACGGTAATCCTTTTACTCGTTTTTATGATAAATATATTGATCTGGCACAGAATATCCGCCGTCCAGTGGCTACCTATAGTTTAAATGTGGTTACACAGAGTGCTGTTGGCCTAACGGCTCCAGTGCCGATTGATACAGCAAGTATTAATCTTGCAATTACTGAGAGCCTCGCTGCTATAGAGGGCCTTATTGACCAGGGGATTGTAGTCGAAGGAGTACAATTGTGTGCTGAATGCGGTCCCAATGCTCCATCGCGTGAAAATGGTCAAGTGGCGTTTCCTGATGTTAATCATTTTATTGCCCGTGTACATCCAATTGCGCTTGCAATCCAGAATGCTTATCCAGATATTCGTATTCAACTGCATGCTGTGGTACCGAATCCAAATCAATCAGATTATGGGGTGAGTTCAAACTGGAATACTGCTATAAAGAGCGCGTTTGCCGACATTGAAAATCTTGATATAGGTGCGTATTTCTGGACTGATGGATTTGTGAATACCGATGAGTTTTGTGATCCAGCTAATAATACAGGAGTGTCTGGATTTGATGTCTTTGCCTGTTACCGAGATCGCACTCGTGAGATGCTTGATGTCCATGTACCGAATGCACTCGAAGCGTATACATCATTCTTTGGACCAAATCGTGGCTTCCGTGCGACACAGATCAATATAAATAATTATGATCAAAGCACTATTAACCCACAGTTTTCAACCGCAGCATTTGAAAATACATTCGCTAATGCTGCCACCATCGGAGAAATGTTATTTAAGATTGCTGAGTTTAACGATGATCACGATAATGTTGTTAAAAGTGCCTCACTCATGAGCTTTAGTGGTAGTCTCAAGAATTTGGTTTCAAAAGTGAAAAAGAATACAGCTGATGATTTAATCCCAGTTGAGCAGCTCTATGATTCGTACTATACACAGGCGCCTCTGAAGCTGAATGCTTCTGGTTTAGTATTTAAATTAATCAAACCAGTATTTGACGGAGCACATACTGTTGTTGATATTTCAGCCGGATTTCCTTCAAATATTCCAACAGGCCAGGCACAACTTTATGGTTTCAAGAATGCACTAACTAATGAAAATATATACTATGTATTTAATTGGTCCGACCAGAGTATTCCTCTATCATCAATGTCATTCGACGGAGTTTCTGTTGAAGACGAGAATGCAAACTTAACACTAACTGAAATATATGGACAAAAACTTTCTTCTTCATATGGTCGCGCAGATGAGCGAAACACAGACGAGTTCACCATGCTTACTGACGGTAGTCCTTTCGGAGTAGAGGGAACAGGAGCGGTTGTACTGAAGCCGTATAGTATTACAAAAATTGAAGGATTGAATGAAGAAGAAGTGGCCATAGAAGACAAAGTTCCTCCTACGCAACCAGTAAATATTGAGGTGGTTGAGCAGTCTCCCACAAGTGTTACTCTTGCCTGGGATCCAGCCGCAGATAATAGCGGAGAAGTAGAGAGCTATACTGTCTATGAAGTAACAGGAGAAGATGGAGATTCTACGCCGACATGTAATTTGAACTCAAATGGCAATGTTCGATATTGCAATGAAATTTTTAATCAATCAGAAATTGTAGAAACAAATGGGATTACATTTTCGACTACCTATAATCTGAAATTTGATATGTATACACCACCACTATCTGATACGGCGACAGATCGTCCGGTACTCATTCATTTCCATGGTGGTGGAGGAAGTTCAGAAGGTAGTGCAAGTGTTTGTAACCAGTACGCAAGACTTGGATATGTGTGTATTGCAGGTGACTACCGAGGTGGGGGCACGAGCCAAGGTTTCACCATAGGAGAACAAGCTGATAGTGCTTCAGATGCACACTCACTTATCCGTTATCTTCGAATCCATGCAACCGAATATAGAATTGATCCTAATAAGATAATGCTCGGTGGAGTATCGGCAGGAGGCATTACCGCAATGCTCGCAGCAACTGCTGGCAATGACACAACCAATACGGACTGGTTTAAGCTTGGATCAAAAAATACCGATAACAGTATGTATAGTAATGGAGCAGTAGTGCCCTCATGGAGCTGTATGGCGACAAGTAATTCAGGTCCACTTCTTCCTCCAGCTTACGAACTTATTGATTCAAATGATCCTCCAGCAATCTCGTTTTTGGGAGGGCAGGATTTGGATCACGGATGGAGTTGTGCAGATGGAGAAAATGCGAAAAATATAATGACTGGTCTAGGTATCCCAAGTTACTTCCAATGTTTCCCAAATTCTGACCATAGTCTAGGAGAAGATGCTGCAATCGATGCGCTAGTGATACCTACTGCGTACAAAGAACTTGTTATTGAGAGTTGTCCACAAAGTTACAGTAATATTTCACGCATCAATAATTAGTATATGGACTCACTCCGAAACCCCCAATATGATGGTGTGAAAATTCTCGCACTTGTGGCAGTAATTATTTTTTGCGCGGTGTTTGTTTACAATCATATTGCTCGCCGAAGTCAGGTTAATCAAGCTCTAGTCGGTGACATCACTCCTCCGACAGCCCCTTCCAATCTTTCGCTTGTGTCTAAAGATCCTTCAAGTGCAACGCTCTCATGGGATGCTTCTACCGATGATGATGTAATAGAAAATTATACGGTCTATGAAATTACTGGAGAAACAGAAAATCCAGACCCGGGAGGAGCAATAATTAATATTTCGACATCTTCAAGTACCCCAGTTGCTAAAGACCTCTTTGGAGTTGCGGTCAATGATTATGGAGAAAACTACACTGATTACAGCACAAATCCAGTTTGGAATACCATGATTGGTGAAGTTGGTTTTACAAGTGGTGCTTATACAGCTGGAGCAGAAGATCGTTGGATACATCCATACTCTGCAAAGGGAGGATATAATAATTCTAGTCTCGATCCTATAGGTACTAATTTGCCGTTGACCGTCTTGCCAAAGGTAGTGGGGATGGGAGCAAATATAGATGAAATATATCACTACACAGGATCACAAGAGGGTGCGTATAAATTACAAACAAGCAATAATGAGACCAATGTAGATTTCTGGGATGTTACCGCTGACTATATTAAAAGTCATAACCAGAAAATGGTGTTTTCTGCAAATATCGTACATGGCACTACAGATGAAATGGCAACATTTATTAATTCGATTAGTGCACATGGAATTGGAAGTTACAAACTCCGCTATGGTTTAGAGCTCTCAAGTGGTATCGGTGGCAATCTGACTTCAGGAGAATATATCGCCGCAGCTAGTGAATATGATTCGTATCTGACGAGCCACTATTCATCATTACCACCTCGAGTAGTCAGTATGGCTGATCATACGACATGTAAGAATCAGACACAGACAGAGTGTTGGGATAATGATGATGTGTACCAGTGGGCGGTTTCGCGTGGCATTGAAGAATTTAGTCAGTATATGTGGCTTGATGCATTTCCTTCACTCTCAACGACTGCACCCAAAAATATTGATGACTATTTTGCACAATCAAATCAACTCCTTCGAGCAGATCTTGATAGTGTGCTCGGTCGCCTTGCGTCGTATCAACATGATATGCCAAATCTTAAATTCCATCTCGCTCAGTACGGTATGAATTTACAGCGAAGTGGATATGGTACGCAGACCATGCTTCATGGGATCATGACTTGGAATTTTCTATTTGAAATTCTTAAATTTAATAGTACTCACAATAATTACGTAAGTTCAGCAATTTTCCTGGAGAATGAAAGTGCAGTAAATCCGTATGGAGCAGGGGATAGCTCTTTTGTCATTGATTCAAGTTATGTCGATGGTGGAAAATCTTTCGTCAAACGTGTTCCAGGTGTTGCGTATGAAATGCTCAAGCCAATCTTCACTTCTCCAAATCCGCTTTTTGTAGACACGGATATTACAAGTGGAGAGGACGGCTTTGGTGCTATATCAGTAAAAACTGATAAGACCCGTTTGTATGTGTACAATAATGGTCCAGAGCGAATGATTTCAGGTATTATGCTCAACGGTGCACCGGTGACGGGCTCACACTATAGGAATGCACTTTGGAGTGAAAAACTTTATGGTTCGATTGGTACTTCTCCAGCGCACTCTCACTTCAAAGGTGATAATTATATTGAGTCCAATCCTAATTACCAAGCAGTTTCTGCGCAGGCCGAAAAAGGAAATATTGACCTTGGGGACGCTATTATGATACGTCCGAATAGTATTACCGTAATTGATCTGGAATAAATATGTACCGATCTAATTTATTAGTAATAAAAATATGTATTATCCCTAGGCTCGGCAGAAGTCAGAGACGTGATATACTAACAACCATAACGTAACCACCTATGAATTTTCTTCGCGATCCACAATATAATGCAATTAAAGTTATCCTCATTCTCTTAGTGATTGTTGGTGCCGCTTATTTCATTATTTCCAATATTAACAGCAGCTTTAGTGGTGTTGCCAGAGTAGCTGATTCAGATTCAGGAAATAGCAGAGAATCTGCTTCGGGTGGAACAAGAACTCCGAACGCAGGCGGTGGATCATCAAGTGGACGACCAAGGTCTGGGAGTGGAACTACGAGTAGTGGTCCAAAACAGAGCACCGTTTCAACTATAATTGAGAACATTTTCAATGGATCAGATAGTATACAGAGCACAAATCCCACCAGCCTCGGTACAACGTTACCAACTACACCAGATGAAAAAGTGACCAATATAGTCGGGACTACCACCACTAATTTTATAACTATTCCTAATCTTACGCCTGGCACACATACATTCTCAGTTGTAGCAACTGATGGTAATGGTAATTCATCGGCAGAGAGTAGCCCTATCACAGTTGTGATAGATGGTACGAGTACTGGTGATAATACCGCTCCGACCCTCACTTCAATTGTGACCGGAGTCTCTCAAACATCCGCAACAATTACTTGGGAAACAAATGAAGTTGCCTCGTCAATAGTTGAATATGGCCAAACGACCAGCTATGGTAATTCTACGACTGAAATTGATACTGCTCCATTTGTAACCAATCACTCTGTTACTCTCACAGGACTTTCAGCAGAAATGCTGTATCATTTCCGTGTGAAGTCATATGATGTCGCACACAATCTTGGAACTTCTTCTGATTATACTTTTACAACACAATCACTTCCGACCCCGCCAACAACCCCGGTGATTATATCTTCAAATCCTAGCTCGGGATCGAACAATAATACTCCAAAAATTTTAGGTAGCGCACCAGCCGGTACGACCGTCAAACTCTATACCGCATCTTCGTGTAGTAGTGGATCACTGGCTGTTTCAGGAAGCGCATCAACATTTACAAATTCTGGATTGGTAGTCACTGTAGCAGATAATACTGCAACTACATTCTATGCAACTGCAACTGATGCCCAAGCAAATGTATCAGCGTGTTCATCTGGATATACCTATAGTGAAAAGACACCGCCTACTCCAGATACTACAGACCCAGTTATTTCAAATATCAATATTGCTGTAACCGATTCATCCGCCGGTATTAGTTGGATAACTGATGAAGCAGCGTCTTCTCGAGTCGATTACGGTCTTACAAGTGGATATGGATCTACAAGCGGGACCATTAATACCAATCCACGAGTTACGAGTCACTCCATCACGCTCTCTGGACTTACCTCAGCAACTACCTACCATATGAGTGTTACTTCTACAGATGGAAGTAATAATACTGCGACATCAGGAGATCTTACATTTACAACAGGCACACTAACGACCTATCAATGCGCTGACGGATTTGATAATGATGGGGATAGCCTTACTGACCTCAATGATCCAGGCTGTAGTAGTTCAAGTGATGATAGTGAATTTAATGAAGTTACTTCAGGTCCAGTACAAATTAGTAATGGAGGATCTAGTAGTTCAAACAACAATCAAAATACACAACATTGTTCAGTGTATGGCTCGCCACTTACGCTCATTAAATACTGGTCAAAAGGGACAGACGCAATGGGAGTACAAAAGGCAATCAATCAAATGCAGGCCGCAAATCCACCACTTGTTACTGATGGTATTATTGGACCAAAATCACTTCTAGGTATTAAAACGGTACAATCAATTCTTGGAACAAAAACCGATGGTCTCTGGGGTCAGATTACCCAAGGTCTCTATGCAACATGGGCACAGCAGGTCTGTCAGGACTAGTATAGGTTATGGGTAAGAGACGGTGTAATTCCTACAATTATTTCTCTGAACTCACCCTATTATTCCTCTAGTGGAAACTCACAATATATACTATGCAGGTAAATGAAACGAAGATACTTGAGCATATTGCCTTTATTTTTGTTCTACCCATCGCACTACTTTATTTCAATATCATAAATAAAGATTTCAGGGTATTAGTGCTTGCGGTTGCTTGCTTGCTTATTTATGGAATCATAAAAAAAGACCATTGGAGTAAGAAAGATATGGCAATGGTTGTCGGTGATCGTAAATCCCACCTCGTACCGTATGCATTTTTTATGCTCGTCGGGACATTTGTTATACTTTTGCTTGCCCGTCTTTTTGGGCTAGAGCCTGAAACCTCTTGGTGGAGTTCCAGAGAATTTTGGGCAAACCCACACTTCCTTTTTCTTTTTGTAGTCGTTTCATTCTTACAAGAATTTGCTTACAGAGTTTTTCTCATTCGAGAACTTGAGGGAATCTTTTCAAAAACATCCACAGTCATAGTTATCAATGCCATTCTGTTTATTTTTCTCCACGCAATCTATCCACTCACGTGGCCGAGCGTTATTTTAGTGACCATCTCATCCGTGGCTTTTCCGCTCATGTATATAAAGTACCGAGACTTCTGGCTCATCGGGCTTGCGCACTCACTCTTCAACTTTATCGCAGTACTCCATGGGTTTTTAGTGATTTCAAGCTAAAGAGGGATATATTGCATATATATCTATATTGTGGTATAATCACAATATGAAAAGGATTATAAAATTCTTATTTCTTTCAGGTTTAGTTATCTTCCTGACCCAAACTGCACTCGCGTGTGAGTGTAATTGTGGTGGATATTATTACGACTCCACATACTGCTATAACTCCGATTATGTGTATAGCTCAAATTACAGGTATATCTCAGATTATTTTAGTACTGATGAGTACATGTATGACAATGACTACACATTTACTAGTCCCTACACATATGAGAGCGAATATCAGCAAGACTCATTCTATAATTATACACAAGGGTATGATGATGATTCTCATTACCGCTATCAAACTCAGTATGAACTCAATGATAACTATCGCTATCAAACCGCATATGAATATGATGATGGATATTCCTATACTTCAGATTATGTATACACATCTGACTATACTCGAGCAAACTAAACATAACAGACTCCTACATATAGTAGGAGTCTGTTATACTAGTGCAACTTATTAAATTAATTTATCTATCATATGTATACACGAGAAGAAATCTGGAGTTCATTTGTTAACGAATTTCGCATCATAAAGCATCTTGCCGAGAAAATTCCCGCTGGCAAAGAACATCATAAACCAACTGAAAAACAACGTACCACACTGGAATTACTTCAATACATAAGTCGAATGGGTAAGGGTATACTGCGTGCGATTTTGGAATCAAATGCCGAAGGCTTTACTCGTTATACTGAAGCATCGCAAGGAGTAACAGTTGAAAATTTCCAAATTGCAATTGATGAACAAGTGAGAGAAATGAAGGAACTTTTTGATTTACTTACTGATGAGGAGCTAGCCAAAGAGCTCACGCTCTGGGGTATGACAGAGAAGAAATCCATGTTCGTACTCAACGCATTAAAAATGGTTACAGCTTACAAGATGCAACTTTTCCTCTATATCAAAGCCTCTGGTAATGAAAGTATTGGCACTTCAAACCTCTGGGCCGGTATGGATATGCCTTCTCCAAAGGATTCCTAGTGTATGAAGTTACTCCTTAGCTATCTCAAGCAATATTGGAAGCTTTGTCTCCTCGTGTTGGTACTCGCTGCCATCAATCAGGTATTTTCATTCCTAGATCCTCTTATTTTCCGTCACATTATTGATGATTATGCGACTAAATTTAACCTCTTCTCTCAAGCTGAGTTTTTTCGTGGTGTTTCATTCCTCCTACTGCTCGCAGTAGGTGCAGCGTTTGTCTCACGTGTTGCCAAAAACTTTCAGGACTATTACCTCAATACGGTCACTCAAAAACTCGGTGCGGAAATATATAACGATGGTGTTGAGCATTCGCTCGCACTCCCGTATGAAGTCTTCGAAGATCAGCGAAGTGGTGAAACCCTCGGTACACTCCAAAAAGTCCGTACTTCAAGTGAAACATTCATGGTTGCTTTTATTAATATTCTCTTCGTTTCGTTTGTTGGGTTTATTTTTATCACTGTGTATTCAGCCCTCATATACTGGGTCGTTGCAGTGGTGTATGCATCGGTCGTCCCACTTATCGGCACATTAAGCTATGTCTTAACAAAGCGCGTAAAGAAGATTCAAAAGATTATCCTCGCTGAGACAACGGCACTCGCTGGTGCCACGACAGAATCGCTTCGCAACATTGAGCTCGTCAAAAGCTTAGGATTAGTCGGGCAGGAGATAGGGCGACTCAATTCCACGACAGAGAAAATCCTTAAATTAGAACTCAAAAAATTGCGCTACATTAGGAGTATTAGTTTTATTCAGGGCACCTTCATCAACTTACTGCGTACCTTGATTTTGGCGTTTCTGCTTTATTTAGTGTTTACTCGTATTATTACATTTGGTCAATTTTTCTCGCTCTATATTTATTCATTCTTTGTCTTCGGTCCACTTCAGGAACTTGGTGCACTTATTACCAGTTATCGTGAAGCTGAAGCTTCACTCAAGCGTTTTGACGAAATCATCAATACACCAGCCGAGGTACTCCCACCTAATGCAAAATTAATTGATAGTATTGATACTTTGGAATTTCAGAATGTATCGTTCCAGTATAAAAGTGCCTCGACTCTAGCATTAGAGGGTGTTTCATTTACTGCCAAGAGAGGCGAAACGATTGCTTTCGTCGGACCGTCAGGCTCTGGTAAAACAAGTTTGGTAAAGCTTTTAGTCGGACTCTATACTCCAAAAGAAGGCAAAGTACAATACAACAGTATTCCACTAACTGATATCGATATGAACGTCTTGCGCTCACAATTTGGTTTTGTCACGCAAGATACCCAACTTTTTGCCGGCTCTATTAAAGAAAATCTCAAATTCGTAAATGGAAATGCAACCGATGAAGAGATTCTTAATGCACTCCAAAAAAGTGCCGCGACTTCACTACTTGCGCGCGCTGACCAAGGGATTGATACGCTTATTGGCGAAGGTGGCGTCAAAGTTTCTGGAGGCGAGAAACAACGGCTTTCAATTGCGCGTGCGCTCTTGCGTAAGCCGACCGTATTAATTTTTGATGAGGCGACGTCTGCTCTTGATTCAATTACAGAAGAAGATATTACAAACACTATTAGGGACGTTTCGACTGGAGGAGCGAGGATCACTGTGCTCATTGCACACAGGCTTTCTACCATTATGCATGCTGACCGAATTTATGTGCTTGAGAAAGGTAGGATTATCGAGGAAGGTACTCATGATTCGCTTGTGGCAAAAAACGGCCTCTACCACGCTATGTGGCGCCAACAAATAGGGGAGAGAAACTAGTACTTGACATATATCATATAATGTAGTATACTTACTACAGTTTTTTCACTTAAATCCATAACTCATGAAAGCAATAGTACTTTTAGTACTTGTTTGCGTGTTTGCAAGAGCAGATGCGCAAACTATTGACAGCTTAAAGGCTCAAATATACCCAAACCCCTGTATCGCAGAGGTTACACTTCCATACAATGCGGAAGTGTATGATCTGGCTGCAAAAAAAATTAAAGTATTACAGGCATGGGATAACAAGGTAGATGTTTCGAAACTACCACTGGGAATTTATTTCGTTCGCTTCCAAGTGGACGGAAGGGAGTATGTGGTGAAATTAGTAAAAAAAGATGAATAACTAATTTCTAAAACTTTCAAAAAATAATCCGGGCTTTTTTGCCCGGATTCATTTTTATAATAAGCATGCTTAGGCATCTCTACGCTCAAATGTTTCACGATCTGATTTAAAACAGAGAAGCGCCAGATGATAAATCGTGTAGGTGATAAAGAAAGCTGCCAAAACATCAATTGAATAGTGAAGATGAGCGAGGAGTACGACTATTCCAAAGAATCCTGCAGCTGAGACAAAAAATGTTCGCAAAACTTTTTGTTCCTGGAAAATCAGTGCAAGGAGGAAAGGCAGTCCTGTATGCCCAGAGAAGAATAAGTCTCCGCCAAAGGTAAATTTAGCGATTAAATTGCTCGTCGGAATAATAGCTTCAGTCGGGAAGGGTCCGATATGAGTGAGCGATATGAAGAGCGAACGAATGAGTACAAAGAGTGCAACCGTTTTAAGTGTGAAGGGGATATGTTTGGGGTTTGTGACAAGGAGTGTACTGACAAATATCCAAAAGAGTACTGAGCCGTAGACGAAGACGCCTTCAAGGTAGAAAATTGGGATGTTATTGAGTATCAAATCAGTGACTGGGTTACTAGCACGCTCTGTAGCATAGGTCCCAGCATAGTAGTTCACCACAAGACTTCCAAAGAGGAGCAGAAATGCGCCAAGGAATGAATACACGAAGTTTCGCTCTCGGAAGAGTTTTTTGTATTTGAGTATGATCTGGCTTACGTGTGCTCCAAGCATGGTCATAAGGATTAGGGTGAGTATAACATTAATATTTAGAGAAAAATCGTTTCTCAACTACAATAAAGATTATATGTGGGATCTTATAATGGCCTATAAATATATCATTCTCATACCACTAGCGACACTTGAGGGGCCGTTTATCATGATGTTTTCTGGTTCTCTCATTAAGCTCGACTATCTATCATTTTGGCCTGCCTTTCTAGTACTTATGTGCGGAGACCTCTTAGCAGATGTCCTATGGTATTGGATTGGCTACACATGGGGTGAGAAATTTATCAGACGCTTTGGAAAGCTCTTTGGCGTCAGTATGGTTGAAGTAGAAAAAGCCAAAACTATTTTTCATACCCACAAGAATTCTATCCTCTTTGTTTCGAAAATTACGATGGGTTTTGGTTTCGCGATTGCCGTACTGGTCACTGCAGGTTTGGTTGGAATTCCATTTAAGAGGTATGTACTACTCAATGTACTGGGACAAATTGTCTGGACGAGTGTGCTAATTGGAGTTGGATTCTTTTTTGGTAATTTCTATCAATCACTCAATTCAATATTTGAACAACTCTCATTCATTGCTGGTGCAGTAATCGTGATGTGGTTACTTTTCAAATTTGTAAAAGGAGCATTAAAAAAACATATATAATAGAGCCATGATTTCCATCATTATTCCTACACTCAATGAAGAAAAGATAATTGCAAAGACACTAGAGAGTCTCAAGAGTATTCGAGTCCCGTGCGAACTCATTGTTTCTGATGCTAAGAGTAGTGACAGTACAGCACTCTTAGCACGTCCTTTGGCAGACAAGGTTGTTATCCATGATGGTGAGTATCGTCAAACAATTGCAGAAGGCAGGAATAAAGGTGCTGTAGTCGCTCATGGAGAAATCCTACTTTTCCTCGACGCTGACTGTACTATACCGAATCCAGAAACTTTTTTCCCAAAAGTCTTATTACATTTTGAAAATCCTGACATAGTCGCGCTCACTGTTCCGTACAAAGTACCACCCGATGTTGCTACGAGAGGGGATAGAATTATGGAGCGCATTGTCAGTACTCTATTTCGCATTTCCAACAATGTCTTCCACAACGGGCGCGCATCTGGAGAATTCCAGATGATGCGCAAATCGGCATTTGAAAAGGTTGGCGGGTATAACAGTGCACTTGTGGTAGGTGAAGATATTGATATGTTCAGTAGGCTCTCAAAGACTGGCCGGACATATTTTGATTCGAGTGTCTTTATTTATCATACTGGGCGACGGGCGCACACAATTGGATGGCCGCGACTTCTGGTACTCTGGTTACTTAATGGATTTTCAGTCGCTATTCGTGGTAAATCATATTCTAAAGAATGGAAACCAATCCGTTAATTGTAGATATCTTATTTTATGAAAGTTTCAATTGTTATTCCAGCACATAATGAAGAAGATTCACTTGCCGAGACACTCAGACATGTGCTTGCACTAGAGTACAGTGATTTTGAAGTCATCGTCGTTGATAATGCGAGTACTGATCGGACGAGTGAAATTGCGCGAGAGTTTCCCGTCCTCGTCGTATATGAGAAGAACAAAGGGTTACTTCATGCGCGTGAATGTGGCAGGTGTCATGCTAAAGGTGAAATTATAGCTAACATTGATGCTGATTGCTTGCCCGATCCAGACTGGCTGGCAAAAGGCCTCCCATACTTCGATGATCCTCAAGTAGTCTCAGTTTCTGGTCCGTATGATTACTATGACAGCAAGCCGTGGTTTCGAACTATTTCATCGTTTGTTCAGACCAAAGGTTTTAGTGCACTATCACGGTTTCTTTTACGAATTGGAAAACATGGGGTGATGATTGGCGGTAATAATTTAATTAGAGCTCGTACATTAGAGTCACTGGGAGGGTACAATACAGATATATTGTTCTATGGTGAAGATACTGACACAGCCAAGAGAGTTTCAAAAGAGGGTCGAATCGTTTTCGACAGAGGATTTGTTATGAAGAGTTCAGGAAGACGTTTCAAGCGTCACGGGACACTCAGTATCTTTCTCCTCTACATCTACCATTTTTTAAAAGTTTCATTTTTCTCAAAGACCAAGATCTAAATGGGCCACTACGTCATGACTTCCAAAAAGAGAGTGGCGACGGTATACTTCATATATGGATCTTCACCCTATTTTCGTTCATTTTCCAATTGCGCTCCTCACACTCTATGCACTTGCTGAATTGCTTCCATTAAAGCTTACTCAAAAAATTCATGGATTCCATTTAATCAAACAAGCCTTCCTCTATATAGGTGTATTGAGTAGCTCTGTTACTCTCTATACAGGACTTCAAGCTGGAGAAAAGCTTGAGGGGACTATCATTCATGAGCTCGCGGATACACATGAGCTTTTTGCAATCATTTCAGTTAGTATCTTTTCCTTTATTATGCTGAGCTACTTGTTTTCTTATTTCACCAGAGAACAATCACAAGTGCTTATACAGAGATATCATGTAGTAAAGCTTTTCCCTATTTTTAGAAAAATCTTCGCAGTTATTGGGCTTATCACCATTACTATTACAGGTACCCTAGGAGGGATTATTGTATATGGACCTGATATTGATCCGGTCGCACAATTTATTTACTCACTATTCTTTTCATAGCATCCCTGGAATTGAGTGCGTTGTAATTATGAGTATGCTTCCACAAATTAAAGATAAAATCATTGAGCGCCCAGGAACGTATAAAGGTAAGCGCAAGCAGTTCATTCCAGATCAGAATTATGATGAATTTTGGGCGAAGTTTTATCAAAAAATCCGTGCATTACCTGATTTAATTTTCCCGATTAAACGTGGCAATAAAACAATTGATCCATATTTTGGCTATTTTGGCTATCGGTATCACCCGGTTGCACATCGACCAAACTATTTTCATGTGGGAGTCGATATCCAAGGTAAGATTGGAACAAACATTTATCCGATTCTTCCTGGTGTTTTTGAATATTCTGGTTATGGAACGACGAACGGTAACTATATTCTCATTGCCCATCCTGACGTCGTCACTGAGGATGGCTTCGTACTCCACTCACTCTACATGCATCTTGATTCCGCACTCATAAAATTTACTCCCTATCAAAAAATGCTTCGAGAAATTAGCCGTCATACCTACCCCAAAATCCAAATACCAACTTCACAAATCATTGGAACCCTTGGTAATACTGGTGACTTGCGGGGGATAGTGCCACATCTTCATCTCCAGCTCGAATTCATTGACGCAAAGGGCAAAATTGTGGTTATCGACGGCGCTCGAGTTCTTGGTAAAAAAACTGGAGAAAACTTAACGAAAAAAATTGCACGGCAAAGTGAATTTCGCTCCTTTATTAAGGAGCACCGTGCCTCTCTTCTGCCTTGGCGTACCTATTGGGGCGAGGATCTCTTCTTATAACAATCCACTGTGTTAGAATTCAAGTATGGAATCCCTTACTATTATCAATACCATCCTCGCCTCAATTGAGGCTTTTGGCTACGTCAAATTCGCAAGCTTTGTTATTGCCGATATTGTGCTCTGGCGTATTCACCCAATTTTAGGTCTTCTCGGGACACTCTTTACGTTTGCGCTCTTACTTCACCTTATCTAGAGATTGAACAAATCATTCAACATTTTTGACCAGGTATCCCCTAGGTAATTTACTATGAGAAATGCTGGCAGAAAAATAACTGAGAGAAGAATAAAGATAGGCAGTTTTAGAAGTTTTTCAAACATAGAGACATTGTACGCTAGGACAAGCATCTAGTTCAAGTCAAGACTTTTCTTACCTAGGGGTGCTAGGGTATACTACGATCCATGGAAAGAACCAAAAAACAGAAGACTGAACTTCTAGGCTCAGTCGTGATAGTAATTATTGTTATCGTGTTAGGCGTCGTGTTTATGCGAATGAACGGATCGTCGACACACACAAATGGAACTACAATGAATAATGAAGTAACAACCGCATCAGGTCTCGTTTATACAATTACAAAGCCAGGTTCTGGAGCAATTGCCAAGGCCGGAGATAAAGTGCAAGTTCATTACACTGGCACACTAGCTGACGGCACTGTCTTTGACTCAAGTGTCACACGAGGAGCGCCGTTTGAATTTAATCTTGGTGCTGGCCAAGTGATTGCAGGCTGGGACGAAGGTGTCGCAGGCATGGAGATTGGAGAGAAGAGAACCCTCGTGATTCCGGCCAATCTAGCTTATGGAGATAATGGTGTTCCTGGAGCGATTCCACCAGGAGCAACACTTACATTCGAAGTAGAATTACTCGCTATTCTCTAAATGTAGGAAAAAGAGAAAATTTTGAAAAACCTATTTTTAGGCTATACTAAGCTCACTTATTATTAAAAACATACATATTCACTATGATTACACTCTCAACTACAGAACAGAAGCGCCTTACCGTACTTATCTCAATCGTACTTGCAATTCTTGCCTTACTTTTATTCGTTAAATTTGCTTCTGCAGCCAAAGCCTACCGCTATATTGGGGCAGGGACCAATACTGCAACGACTATTTCAGTGAATGGTACAGGGGAGATTTTTGCAGTACCAGATATCGCGACAATTAATTTCACTGTACGTGGTACAGGTAAAGACTTAAAAGCTGCGCATGACCAAGTTATTGAGGTCATGGATAAGGCACTTGAGAAGACCAAAGAACTCGGTATTGAAGACAAAGATACCAAAACACTCACTGATTCTGGAAATCCAGTCTACGACTATGGCCGTCCTTGCTACGTCTATCCATGTTCACCAACCCAGAATAAAATCACGAGTTATGAATGGGCGGAAACTATTGAGCTCAAAATTCGCAACACTGATGATACAGGAGCAGTTTCTGAAGCACTCTCCGCACTTGGCGTGACAGAAATTCAGGGACCAAACTTCACGATTGATGATCCAGAAAAAGTAAATAATGATGCTCGCGATATGGCAATCGAGAACGCCAAAGAAAAAGCCGACATCCTTGCAAAATCACTCGGGGTCAAACTTGTGCGCATTGTGAATTTCACTGAAAGTGGCTATAGTCCTTACTATTATGAAAAGGCAGTTATGATGGACAGTGCCGCCTCAAACCAGGCCTCTACAGTCCCAGTCGGTCAGAATCAAATCACTTCAAACGTCACAATTACCTACGAGATTCGCTAAGCTTCTGTTGTTGAATTGAAGTTTTAGAAATATAAAAACCCTTTTAAATAAAGGGTTTTTATATTAGCTTTTGACATTTTCGTATAGTTTGCTACCATACATAAAAAGCCCCGCGAGGGGTTTTAAAAATGGCTTTATTCCTTCTATTTACTACTTACTAATAACTATTTACATAATTTTATGTCCATTATTGATTACATAAAAGAAACCAAGGCTGAGTTTGTCCACGTCAATTGGCCAAGTCGCGAATCACTTATCTGGCTCACTATTTCGGTATTACTCGTTACTATTATTATTGCAGCATACCTCGGAGCGCTCGACTTTCTTTTTGCCCGCTTCATTAAGTCATTCATCTCAGCGTAATAAATCCATTTACTATTTTCTACTAACTATTTACTACTCAAATGGCAAAACAAGAAACAACAGGGGAGCGACACTGGTACGCAATTCATACCTACTCAGGATATGAAAACGCCGTCTTACGCAACCTTAAGCAGCGCATTGAATCACTCGGTGTTGAAGATAAAATCTTTAATGTCGTCGTCCCTACAGAGAAAAAAATTAAGGTCAAAGGCGGTAAGCGTGTTGAAATTGAAGAGAAGATTTATCCAGGCTATGTGCTCGTTGATATGGTGGTGACCGATGATTCATGGTTTGTGGTGCGCAACACGCCTCGTGTAACGGGATTCGTCGGAGCAGGGGTTAATCCAGTGCCACTTCAACAAGAAGAGATTGATTTTCTTTTCTCACGCATGGACAAGAATACGCCTATGCATACCGTTGAGCTTGAAATCAATGAGTCAGTCACGATTAGTGATGGACCATTCAAAGATCTTGAAGGAAAAGTCTTCGAAGTTGATCGTGAACGTGGTAAGGTCAAGGTTCTTGTGTCACTCTTCGGTCGCGAGACACCGGTCGAGCTCGATTTCTTGCAAGTGAAGAAAATCTAGCCTAATACTAAGTTTTCTGCTAAAGTAGCCTCGTTACGCTCTCTAGAGTTCGCTTCACTCTCACCTATAACCTAACCCCTATAATCTAATTCATATGGCCAAAAAAATTACAAAACAAATCAAACTCCAAGTCCCTGCAGGTAAGGCAACTCCTGCCGGCAAGCTCGGTCCTGCGCTTGGTCAGGCCGGTGTCAATATTGGTGACTTCGTACAGAAATTTAATGCCGCAACTAGCTCAATGATGGGAGATAATGTCGGTGTGGTGATTTCAGTCTACGAAGATCGTAGTTATGATTTTATCATCAAAACCCCTCCAGTTTCTGATCTCTTGAAAAAAGCAGCTGGTGTAGAATCGCTCTCAGGTAAACCAAACACCAAAAAAGTTGGTTCAATTACCAAAGCGCAACTGAAAGAAATTGCTGAGAAGAAAATGCCAGACCTAAATGCACACGATATCGAAGCGGCAATGAAAATTGTTGAAGGCTCTGCTCGATCTGCTGGAATAGAAATAAAATAACACTCGTATTAATTTTTTAGAGCTATGTAAGAACAGCGCTCAAAAAAATCTTTACTCACTTGAATAGGCAAATAAAAAGGAGACCACTAAGGTCTCTTTTTGCTATATAGTAGTTATTTGCTTTCTCGTACAAGATGATGGAAGGAATAGTTATGGGTACTTCCAGGTTCGTTGAAGATCTCTACTGGTTTGGTATCTTCTCTCCATAACCCATCCACCCAATCAAGGAAGTAAGTATCTCCCTCAATACTAATATCCATTACCCTTGTTAGATAGAATTCATCAGCTCTTGGCCAGGTTGCATTGAAAATTTGCTCTCCTCCTATGACAAAAACCGTCCCATCCGGCGAGTGCGATTGTGCTATTTCCAGAGCTTTCTCTACGCTTGTTGCGTAGAGGACATTATCATACTCCTTAAATTTTGAGGGATTCCTCGTGATAACAATGTTTATTCTCCCTGGCAATGGCTTTTTGAGCATATCCAGGATTGATTGGAAGGTATTAGCTCCCATAATGACATTTGAACCCATTGTCACCCTCTTAAAATTAGGCAAATCCTGTTTTAGGGTCCAAGGAAGTTTATTATTTTTACCGATCACACCGTTTAATGCGACGGCGGCAATCAATGCTATTTTCATTTTTGTATTTTTTCTATCAGGAGATTAACATAGGATTCTCCATTAAACAAACATGTAATTGATGTATTAAAATATGAAGTTTTAATAAAAAAAGTTTGGTAAATTGATCCAGTAGACAGGAATCAATATTTGTTGTAATGTGCAAAAAGAAAAATTTCGTTATGGATACCAAGATAATGTTTCTGCCTATTACCGAGCGGGGAACATTCATCCGCTCCGGTAGAGAAATTGATGAGTTTCCAATTGAGCTGATATTGTTTGTCGAGCGTGTAATGACTGCGGTTGCGATTGATTATGAATGTTCAGCGCTTATTTTTTTCAAAGATTCGCGTAGTGAACAGATTATCGAAGCCAAGGATTTGGTGTTCAAAATTTTGCAGGAAAAAACATGGTGTGACTGGCGAGCGCTTGCCAGGTTACTTTGGCTCAAAGACATTGTGGCCGTTAACCGAATCAAACATCGTCACAATGAGAGGATGGTGAGTTCTGATGAGTGCCATACAAAGTACAAAAAAGTCCATAAGCGACTTGTCAGAATATTTCCAGACATGAAAGTGAAATTTAAGGATCACAAACTCATGATTGTTGAAACGGATAATAGGTATAAAAAGTATCTCTATAAAAAGAAACAACGTTGTAAAGGTATATTAAAGAACGCCTCATGAAGCCTGTTGTAAGGCTTTTTTATTTTGTCCCAATCCTGTAGACTCTTACTATCAATGAAAGAAATACTAAGAAAAGCGATAGAAATTGCAGTTGAAGAGCTCGGGTATAAAGCCGAGGTGTTTTCAGTTGCAGAACCTGCTGATTTGGCAAATGGCGACTATTCTACCAACATTGCACTTCTCTTGGCCAAGACCGCAGGGGAGAAACCTCACAATCTCGCTGAGAAAATCGTCGCACAATTAGAAAAATCAAAACAACTTGAACGTGTTGAACGCGTTAGTATCGCTGGTCCGGGTTTCGTTAATTTCTATTTGAAGAGTTCATATTTTAGCTCCACTATTCAATCAATAGATAAGGATTGGGGAAAGAGTGGAAAGTTTAAAGACAGAAAGATTCTTGTGGAGCACTCAAGTCCTAACTTGTTCAAGTCTTTCCACATAGGGCACGTGATGAATAACACCATTGGTGAATCCATCAAGCGCTTAGCAGAATTCTCTGGAGCCGAGGTAACAACCATTTCATATCCATCTGATGTCTCGCTTGGCATTGCTAAAGCGGTTTATGTCATGCTCGAAGACGGACTCGAGAAAGTTAATTCATTCTCTACAATTACCGAGAAATTAAATTATCTGGGTGAGTGTTATGTGCGAGGCACGAAGGCATTTGAAGAAGACAAATCACTTGAACCACGTATCCGTGAAATTACACAAATCCTCTATGACAAGAAAACCGATACCAAAGAATATGAAGCATATCAATTAGGACGAGATATTAATCTCCAGTATTTCAAGGAAATTACGAGAAGGCTTGGCTCAGAATTTAACGATTTCATATTTGAGAGCGAAGCTGGCGTTGAAGGAGCAAAACTTGTACGTGTACATGTGGGTGATGTGTTTACCGAGAGCGATGGCGCAATTATTTTCAAAGGCGAGGATGTCGGACTTCATACCAGAGTTTTTATTACCAAAGAAGGCAATCCAATCTATGAAGCCAAAGACATAGGACTGCTTTCGCTTAAATTTTCACGGTTTACACCTGATCTCTCAATCTTTATTACAGACCATGAACAAGGGGAGTATTTCAAGGTTGTCATGGCAGCAGCAGGAATGATTAATCCAGTATGGAAGGAGCACTCAATACACCGCACACATGGCAGGATGAGTTTTAAAGGTATGAAAATGTCATCACGCTTGGGTGGAGTACCTCTTGCACATGATGTACTGGATTCAATTATTGAAGAAGTTACTAAACGTTCAAGAGATCTCACTGGAGAAGCAAATGACATTATCGCGATTTCAGCACTTAAATTCTCCATTCTTCGTTCAATGGCCGGCAAAGATATTAACTTTGACCCTGATACGTCACTCTCGTTTGAAGGCGACTCAGGACCCTATCTTCTCTATAGTGCGGTACGTGCGCAATCGATTCTCACAAAGGCAAACTTTACGGATAAAAATGGAATAAAGATTCCAGAAGACTGGCAGAGCACCATGCTTGAACGACAACTTATTCATTTCCCAGAAATTGTGTCGCGCGGAATCGAGGAATGGGCACCACATCATATGGTCATCTACCTCCTTGCACTCGCACAAGAATTTAATAGTTGGTATGCAAATACACAAATCTTTGATGAGAATGATGTTTCTTCACCTTACAAACTTGCGATCACCAAAGCATTTTATACTACGATGAAAAATGGCCTCTATCTTTTGGGAATTGAAGTACCGGAGAAAATGTAATGAGTGAGCGGATAGCCTGCCTGCCGATATCGGCAGGGGAATAGTAAAACAAAAAAGAAGTCTTTAGACTTCTTTTTTGTTTTTGAAAGCGTGTACTGCTTCGAGAATTTTATCTCGCACTAGATTTGGTCTAGCAACATCAGGAATTTTGAATTCTTCAGACGCTCCTGCAGTCTGGACTTTCACTAGACCCATTCCGAAAATTTCATCAAAAATTCCACGGGATTCGACAGTGACATCCTGAATGTTGCCAAGTTCGAGTGTGGAAACCGAACGAGTGAAGAGACTCTGTTGATCAATATCGACGAGTCGCTCACTCGTGAGTACCCATGAGTCAAGCATGTAGTTGGTCCAAGAAACGAAGAATCCTACCCAAGCAAAAAGTATCCAGATCGTATTACCAAGTTCGAGATAGGGGATGTACCCAGAGAAAATATGAATGAGTGAGAAATGGGTGAGGATTTTTACTGCGAGTGAGGGAAGTATACCGAGAATAAAAAACCCAATCGCTCGAGTCAGAACATAGATGACGTGTTTTCGATACACTGCAATACGTTTTTCTCCAGGATATAATTTCATATTAATGCGCGTATTTGATTATAAATACTTAAAAGTAGCGCAGCGGTTCCGAAGCCATAGAGTGCATAGATCGCGATACCTTGAATCCAGTCTTGTCCATATTCTTTCCAATGCCAGAAAAGAAAAATTGATATGAAAATTATGACCAGTGCGATTAGATAAAACAGATAGATAAATCCATGAGGTAGGAAAGTTTGTAGCCACGGAGTGCCGTCAATCGAAAACTGAGGAAGTGCACCCCTAAGGTCAGGCAATGTCGGATTCATGAAGATATTTTAGCATATGAGCTTCGGTACTTGTCATAATATGGTAATTGCCTATAATGAGGGAAAGCACTGACGAGGCCCCGCCCCAGAAATCCGCTCAGACAGATTCGGGCAGGCATCACCTCTGAGCTCGCCGTAGGCGAGTAGGCTTCAGGAAGAATGCCCTAAAACATTTGATGACAAATGTTCGGGTACATAGAACCTGACGGGTAAACCCGTAATAGTTGTAACAAGAAGTAAGTAAGGTGGTACCACGAGGAAACTCGTCCTTATCCAATCAAGATTATTGGTTGTATGAGGACGAGTTTTTATATGGAAGAAAAAACAGAAAACAAAAAATCAGAATCAGTGCTTCGCGAAGAAGCGGTTTTAAAGTTTTGGCAGGAAAATGAAATTTTCAAAAAATCCCTCAAAAAAGACTCCCCAAAAGGTAACTATGTATTCTACGATGGACCTCCTTTTGCGACAGGATTGCCACATTATGGACACATTCTTGGTTCAACGGCAAAAGATGTTGTGGGACGATACCAAACTATGCAAGGCTATCGGGTGCCAAGGCGTTGGGGATGGGATTGTCATGGACTTCCAATTGAAAATATTGTTGAGAAAGATTTAAAAGTTTCTGGACACAAAGAAATTGAAGCGCTTGGAGTAAAGCAGTTTGTTGAGCACGCACGAAGCAAGGTACTTACCTATGTGCACGATTGGAAGAGGACAGTGGACCGTATAGGTCGCTGGGTTGATTTCGAAGGTGGCTATAAAACAATGGATAATACATTCATTGAAAGTGTGTGGTGGGCGCTTGCTGAACTTCAAAAAAAGAATCTTCTCTACGAAGGCGTGCGAGTGTTGGCATACTGTCCGCGTTGTGAAACTCCGATTGCCAATTCAGAAATCGCCATGGATAATAGTTACAAAGACATTACTGATATTTCAGTGTATGTGAAATTTGAACTTGTCGATGAGTCAGGAACATATTTACTTGCTTGGACAACAACACCTTGGACACTGCCGGGGAATACAGCGATTGCAATTAACAAGGATACGATTTATATCAAAGCCAAAGTTGGCGAAGATACTGTAATTCTCGCAAAAGAGTTAGTTGAAAAAGTGCTTGGTGAGAAGGAATTTACAATGGTAGAAGAATTTTCTGGTGCGACACTTATTGGTAAAAAATACAAACCAGTTTTTTCATATTTTGAAAACAAAGAAATACAGAATAAAGAAAATATTTGGAAAGTCTGGCATGCGGATTTTGTAACAACTGAAAAAGGAACAGGTATTGCTCATATGGCGCCAGCATTTGGAGAAGAAGACATGATGCTTGCGAAGAAAGAGAATATTCCTTGGATTATTCATGTTGACCCAACTGGTAAATTTACCGACGAAGTAACTGATTTTGCTGGGCAGTTAGTGAAGCCAAAATCTGATCAAAAAGATGGTCACCAAGCTACTGATATTGAAATAATAAAATATCTAGCACATCGAGGTTCATTATTTGCAAAAGAAAAAATAATCCACTCATATCCGCACTGCTACCGCTGTGAAACACCACTTTATTATTACGCTCTCCCATCATGGTTTGTGAATATTCAGAGTGCAAAAGCTCAGATTCTTGAAAAAGCCAAGGAAATGAATTGGGTACCTGAGTATTTGAAAGACGGACGATTCCACAATATTCTCGAAGGAGCACCTGATTGGACTATTTCACGCAATCGGTATTGGGCAAGCCCTTTGCCATTTTGGAAGTCTAAGAATGGGGATCTAATGGTCGTTAGCTCACTAGAAGAATTGAAAAAGAAGACAAAGAAATCTGGAAATAAGTATTTCGTCATGCGCCATGGCGGTACCGAGGGTAATGCCAAGGGTGTTATTAGTTTCAAATATCAAGAAAGTGATAATTTAACAGAAGAAGGTAAAACGCAAGTTGAAAGGACTGTGGAGGCACTACAGCATGAAAAGATCGATCTTATTATTTCTTCACCGTTTACGCGCACCAGAGAAACAACAGAGATTTTGCGTGAAAAGCTTGATCTCTCAGACGATCAGATCATCTTCGCTGACGAATTGCATGAAATCGATGGCGGGGATTTTGATGGGAAAACCTGGGAAGAATATCATCAATATATTTTGCAAATGGGTGAAGATTGGTTTGTAGAGAAGATTCCTGGTGGTGAATCACTCAAAGATGTGGGCAAGCGAACAGGCAAAGTATTGTATGAATTAGAAAATAATTATAAAGACAAAAATATTTTGATTGTGACGCACGGGGGTCCCGCCTGGGCACTCTTTGTGAATGCTGGATTATTTAGTCCAGTAAATAAAGAATACCAGCCGGCAAATTCTCATGTGTTTGTGCCAGAATTTAAACGCTTTCATAATGCCGAGGTGCGAACATTGCCGTTTGTACCACTTCCTCACAACGATAATTACGAACTTGATATTCATCGTCCCTACATCGATGAAATTATACTTGTTAATGAAAGTGGAGAGGAATATCATCGAATACCTGAAGTGATTGATTGTTGGTTTGAATCAGGCTCAATGCCATTCGCTCAAGATCACTATCCTTTTGAACGACCAAACTGGCCAGAAGAAAATTTCCCAGCGGACTTTGTTGCAGAATATATTGCCCAGACTAGGACGTGGTTTTACTATACGCATGTGCTCTCAACAATCCTGTTTGATCATGCGCCATTTAAACATGTCGTTACAACTGGAACACTGCTTGCCGAAGATGGAGAGAAAATGTCTAAATCAAAAGGTAATTATCCTGATCCTTGGATTTTGTTTGATAAATATGGTGTTGACGCACTACGACTTTTTCTTATGGGGAGTCCACTGATGAGAGGAGAAGACATGAATTTCTCAGAAAAAGCAGTTGATGACATTTATAAAAAGATTGTATCTCGACTCAATAATGTTTTAGTTTTTTACGAACTTTATCGAGAAATAGGAATCGAAAACGAAAAAGCGAAAATCGAAAGCGAAAATGTGCTTGATCAATGGATTATAGCGAGACTCAATCAGACCATGACTGAAGTGACAATACATATGAATATGTATCAATTAACTGAAGCAGTACGACCTTTTGATCTATTTGTTGATGATCTATCAACATGGTACCTCCGTCGTTCTCGTGATCGAATCAAAGATGGTGATACTGAAGCCAAAGCCACACTCTATTATGTAATAAAAACCCTCGCACAAATTATGGCACCGTTTGCCCCATTTACGGCCGAAGATATCTGGAGACGATTGAGAAGTGGTGAAGATGAAGAAAGTGTACACCTAACAAAGTGGCCAGAAATAAGTCAAAAGTCGAAGGTCGAAATCGAAAAGTTGTTAGAAGAAATGCAGGTTGTGAGAGATCTTTGTACTGTTGGAAATGCACTTCGCAAGAAATCTAATATACCACTTCGCCAGCCACTTGCGTTTTTCTTTGTGACTGAAGATTTAACGGATGAATTCAAAGAAATTATCAAAGATGAGCTCAATGTCAAAGCAGTCGAGAAGGGGACTGTGATTATATTCGATGAGCGAATTACGCCAGAACTCAAAGCAGAAGGAGATTATCGTGAATTTGTTCGCGGAGTTCAGGAGTTACGCAAAAAGGCTGGACTCACGCCAAGTGACCGAGTTACGGTAACACTTTCAGCTAATGCAGAGCCACTGGTGAGACAATTTATGGAAGACTTCAAGAAAACAGTGTTGGCTGATAAAGTTGTCTTTACAGAGAATGATGGAGAAAAAGTGAAGACAGGTGAAGATGAGTTTAGTGTTACACTCGAAAAATAATATGAAAAAATTCCTTGTAGTCATTCTTGTACTTATTAATGTTTATGTCATATATACGGGCTATAAAATATTCTTTTGGGAACCAAAGGTTGTCTCAGAGGCACCACAAGACTTCTGCCTTACTACTCCCACTTCTCCATTTATTGGAACTAATATATTCACTGGTGAATGTCATTACTGGCCCGGCTCATCTTGTCTAATAAGCAAGAATATACCATGGTGGTATAAAGGTAGCTGTTCACAAGAAGGTTTAGAGAGTGTCTCAAAAGAAATAGGGATTTCAATCGAAAGTTTACAAAGATTAAATTTACAGCCTGGACGTTTCTAAATATGAAAGCAATCCTTTTTGATTTTGATGGAGTGCTCGTGAACACATTACCAATGTGTTTTGAGATAAATCGAGAAAAGAATCCTAATTTCACCTTCGAACAGTATCAAGATATGTCAAACGGTAATTTCTATGTTTCGTACGTTGAACATAGCGCTAAGGGTCTTTATGTTGCTCATGACGACTACCACAAACAATATGCAAAACATCTCATACAATACCAAGTTCCAGAAGAATTAAAGAGGCTCATTATAGAATTGAAAGATAAGTTTCTCTTGGCCATTATTACTTCTGGGGACACCTCGGCAATTAGTACACTACTAGAAAAAGAAAATATACGTTCATATTTTTCTGAACTACTTGGATACGATTTTCATACTGATAAAACTCATAAGATTTTGCATGTACTCAAGCAGTATTCAATTGAACCACATAATACTGTGTTTATTACCGATACGCTCGGGGATATTCTTGAAGCAGAGAAAGCGGGAGTCTCAGCAATCGCAGTGACCTGGGGTCTTCATGATAGAGATAGACTTAAGAAAGGTAAGCCTATCACTATTGTTGATACAGTTGGAGAATTAGAAACTAAAATTAAAGAAGTATTGTGATGAAATCACTCAAATTCCAACCGCATCTCCGAGATCCGATTTTAGATGGTAGCAAAACTATAACCTGGCGATTTTTTGACGATAAAGATATACAAGTTGGTGACGAATTAGAATTCTTTGTCAGTGGCGATGATCGATCATTTGGTCACGTAAGTGTGATAAAAATTGAGAGTAAAAAAGTTGGTGAGCTTACCCAAGATGAAATGAGTGCTCATGGCTACCATTCAATCGAAGAAGTTATTGAGGCACACAACACTTACTATGGCGGCAAGATAACAGAGGAGACTCCACTAAAAATAATTTACTTCTCCCGAGTCAAAGATCCATATCAAGTAGTGAATCCGTATAAGTATTCTCCAGAAGAAATTGCTAAGCTTCCTATAGCCAAAAAAGTCCGTGCAGCAGTTTTCTTAGACGAAAATACACTTATCTGTACTGAAGAAGAAAATATGGAACAGATGGTGCTTGGAATGCCAGGTGGAGGTATTGAGGAAGGGGAGGATAATGAGAGTGCACTTCGACGTGAGGTGAGGGAAGAGGTGGGTTATGAAATTAAGAATATTTCATTCCTTGGCACAATAGAGGCTGTAAGAGAGTCTTATAGATCTGTCACACTCTGTTACCAGTGTGAAGTAGAGGGTGTAGCTGGAGAGCTTAAGCCCACCGAAAAAGAGATTAGAGCCAAAACCCATCCAGTAATTGTGAAAACCAAGGAAGCTCATATGAGATGTAAAAATGAGTATGAAAAATATGGAACATTTCACTCAATTCGATCTGTGTTTATACTTGAACATTTAAAAAAGAATACTTGATTATAATTTTTACTATAAAAACATAATTTTCCGCTATAATATAGACATGAAAAAGCTTTTTGGAATACTTCTCATCGCTGTAGTTGTCGTAGGCATCTTGTTGATCGTCAAGGACAATACTACACCTCTCATCGAGCCCATAGTCTCGTATGACTTGAGTTCGCTGGATGTATTTAGTAAGCCACTTTCTGAATCAGGAATACGAGCTGATTCGATTGGATTTACCTCATTTTCTCCAAGTGGGCACTATTTTATGTTTGTTGCCTTTAATGAAGCAATGACGCTAGGAAATCAGACATTTGTCGTTGATTTAAGTTCTGGTTCAATTGTTAATCCAGAAGGTGTACCACAGCGCGGTTTCACTACGGCAAATGGCGACACATTAGAACTCTTCACGTCTAACGGTTTGGTACTCTATGATCCAAAAAATGATCCAGTGGTACCAGGGAAAGCGATTCCAAATTCAAAAGAGATTTTTGGTGGTGCACTTTCACCAAACGGAAACTATTTCATTATGAATGGAAGTGACGGTGTGAGCTTGTACGATATGCACACTAAATCCGTGAGAGAGATCGGAGGGGGAAAGTATGATGGGGCGCATGTATGGTTTTCTGATAATGCTCGAATACTTGGATATCGAGAAACTGATGAGAATCTCTTTGAAGCAGGCAAGGGTAGGGAGCTCGGCATTTGGAATATTGATGGAACGTTTTCCAAATTTCCCATCGAGGTTCCGGTGCACGTCATTGGTCTCATTGAATGGGTCGTGCCAGAGAAAATTGCTCGAGTGAATGCTGGTTACGATGATGGCTCATTTGACTACCTTATCAATCTCGAGGCCAACACAGTTGCGAGTCTTGGCGACACCAGCGGTGCGATTATAGGTGGTATTGAAGTCGATGTGAAGAATGGAGTAGTCGGAGTACTTGGCGCATTTGAAGGCTCGGCAAATTATCTGAAAATGTTTGGAAGTGATGGTGCACTTTTGTATAAAATGACACTCGACCCACTGAAACTTTACAAAGATTTGCAAATTGTATCAAAAGACGAGGTGCTTTATCTTGAAAGCACAGTTCCATCAAATGGAGTTGGTAAAGATACTCTTCTTGTTAGACATAATCTTAAAACCAACCAAAAGAGTATTCTCAAAACATTTACAGATTCAAACTTCGTCTCACTCTCACTTCATCCCGATCATGTGACCTGGATAGTTTCAGATGGAACTGCCTTTTCATTGGGTAAATTATAAACCATGTTAGCTTAGTTCTTTTGAGACCTGGGTGGTAAAATTACTGAACTATATGCATCAGATTTACCACACCGAAGCGTTTATATTGAAATCAAGCAATGTCCGCGAAGCTGACAAGGTGATGTATTTGTATACTCGAGAACTCGGACTAGTACGAGCAACCGCGCAAGGAATTAGAAAAATAGGCTCAAAACTTCGCTTTGCACTGCAGGATTTTACGTATGCAAAGGTTGATCTTGTTCGTGGCCGTGCTTCGTGGCGTGTTACTTCAGCTCAGCCGGTAGATTCGCTAGTGTATATCAAAAAGAATCAAGCTTCGTATACTATCATGCACAATACCTCACGTCTTCTTTTGAGTTTGGTGCAGGGAGAAGAGGCACATGAGAAAATATTTAATGATCTTAAGCAGGCACTCTTTTTTCTCAATCATATCCATGTGTCACGTGGAGAGCGTCGGGCAACAGAATTGTCGCTCGTACTTCGGATCCTCCATCACCTCGGCTATATTAGTGGTAAAGATGACATGACTCCAATTACCATGCATGAGTATGTGGAAGAGACACTCCAGTACGCCCAAGAAAAAGAACTGGCTATTGTTTCTGAAATCAATAGGGCATTAAAGGCTAGTCAGCTTTTGTAAATTTCAAGAGCGCAAGATGTGACTTTCTACCATGTAATTCATGTGTAAATTATGCTATACTCGGCGACATGGACGAGGAGAAAAAACCGAGCAGAATTGAGGCTGTAAAACGATCACTCTATACCAAAGATGCTGTACTAGCGAGAAAAGATGGCGTACTACACCCTCAGTCGTTTGATGCACCTCGAACCTGGAAGGACGACACCGTGAAAAAACCAGAATCTACAACTCTCAAAATACCAAGCACTATCTATAAGAAGTTTTTTATAGGAGCACTAATTTTTTTTGTATTAGCGATCGCATTCGGGGTCTTCACTTTTTTCCATGGCTCAAACACCGTTTCGAATGACGATATTGAAATTCATGTCATTGGTAATGCATTTGCCGCTGGTGGTGAATCACTACCACTTCAGATTGAAGTCGTGAACAAAAATAATGTGCCACTGGAACTCGCTGATCTGATTGTTGAATCACCAAAAGGTGAGAGTGGAGAGACGAGTGGAGATTTTAATCGTCAGCGTTTCTCACTCGGCACTATAGCGGGTGGCAAAAGCAAAACTCAGAATGTTGAACTAACGCTCTTTGGTGCTGAAGGTGCTATGCGGACTATTAAGGCTACGATTGAATACCGCGTCAAAGGATCCAACGCAATCTTTGTCAAAGACACAACTTACCCTGTGACTATTAGTACCGCACCACTGACGCTTCTCGTCGAAGGTCCTGAAAAATTAAGTTCAAATCAGAATTTTAATCTCTCGATCAAAGTCACTTCCAATGCCAAAGAAACACTTCATAATATTGTGCTTGAAGTGAAATATCCATTCGGATTCTCCTATAAGAGCGCAACTCCAAGTCCCTCATTTAACAACGACGGTTGGGCTCTGGGAGATTTAGCGCCGGGTATTACTCGAACGATTACACTCACGGGAGTAATTATCGGTGAAGAAGGCGATGATCGGGCATTCCAAGTGTTAGCTGGTTCTGCCGATGAGAAGGATCTCTCTAAAATTGCGATTCCATTTAATTCAGTACTCCACACGACTACCATCGAAAAAGCATTTCTCGCGACTGATATTGTTGTCGGTGGTTCTCGAGATGAAAATCCGGTTATTGAAAGTACTGAAGATGTAAATGTTTCAATTAACTGGGCCAACACGTTGCCTACAAAACTCTCAAATGTCGAAATCCATGCCAGTCTTTCTGGAAATGCAATTGATTTCAATTCAGTAGACACAACAGATGGATTTTATAACTCAAATACACACGAAGTACTCTTTGATGCAACATCGAATCATGAATTTAAATCGCTTGAACCAGGCGATGAAGGTTCAGTTGCATTTAGTGTGCGCTCATTGCCACTTACCGGTGCTAATCAAACACTGATCGAAAATCCTACCATTACCATCACACTCTCAGTCAAAGGCCAAGCCATTGCGGATGGTGGACAGACAAGCGAGGTCACAAATTTGATCACTCGCAATATCAAAGTCGCAACGGATCTTTCAATTCTTGCCAAGGCGCTCTACTTTACGGGACCATTTACCAATACCGGTTCTATTCCACCTAAAGCAGGAGCAAAAACTACCTATACGATTACCTGGACGGTGACCAATACCGCCAATGCAGTCCGAAGTGGGATAGTTACTGCTACACTCCCGTCCTACATTACTTGGGAAGGCCATACGTCACCTTCGATTGAAGGAGTGACATTTGATCCAGGAAGCCATGTCGTCACATGGAAGGTTGGTGATATTGGTAAAGGTGCTGGTTTTATCAACGCACCACGCGAAGTTTCATTCCAAATTGGACTGACCCCATCTACTTCACAGGTTGGATCAATTCCAGAACTTATTCGAGAGACAGTGCTCGAAGGCCAGGACACATTTACCAATACTCTTCTTGAAATCTCTCGGTCACGTCTGACTGCAACGCTATTCTCTGATCCAGGATTCCCAAGTGGGGGAGATCGAGTGACAAACTAAAAATTACAAATTATTAATTACGAATTACGAATGAAAGCTGGAGAAAATAATGTCATGGAGAAAATTGTGAGCTTGTGCAAACGCAGAGGATTTATTTTCCCCGGTTCTGAGATTTATGGCGGGATGGCAGGCCTCTATGACTATGGTCCACTTGGTGTTGAACTTCGTCACAATATTAAACAACATTTTTGGCAATCCTTTATCGGAAATCGTGATGAAGTCTATGGTCTCTCAGCTTCAATTTTAATGCCAGCTCGAGTCTGGGAAGCCAGTGGTCACATGGATTCGTTTACTGATCCACTTGTGGAGTGTAAGACTTGTCATGCGCGCATTCGGGCTGATCAAGCTGATGCAATTAGTGAACACGAAGCAGTACACCAGAAAAAGAAAGAAATCTGCCAGTGGTCAGAACCAAAAGTTTTCAATCTCCTCGTGAAAACTCATCTCGGAGCAGTTGAAGATGATGCATCAGTCGCCTATCTCCGTGGAGAAATTACTCAGGGAGTTCATGTTAATTTCAAAAATATCCTCGACTCGATGCATCCAAAGCTTCCATTTGGTATTGGGCAAATTGGTAAAGCCTTTCGAAATGAAATTACACCAGGGAACTTCATTTTCCGCTTACGCGAATTTGAGCAGATGGAACTACAGTATTATATTCAACCTGAGGAAGAAGAAGGGAAGCGACAATTTGAATATTGGAAAGACTTTGCGTTCTCATGGTACAAAAGCCTTGGCTTTCGTGATGAGAGTTTGCGCCTCCGGCCTCACGCGCCTGATGAGCGTGCGCACTATGCCAAAGATGCTTGGGATATTGAATTCAATTCGCCATTCGGTGGCTGGAAAGAAGCTTGGGGAATTCATCACCGTGGGGATTGGGATTTGCGTCGACATTCTGAGTATTCAAAAGTTGGTCTCTCATATTTCGATGAAGAGAAAAAGGAGCGTGTGATTCCGTGGGATATTGAGTGCTCTGGTGGTGTTGATCGGGCAGTTCTCTTCGTCTTACTTGAAGCGTATCGAGAAGATTCGCTTGGTGATGATACACGTGAATACCTTGCGCTCGCACCCAAGGTTGCACCAGTCAAAGTAGCTGTCTTTCCACTTCTGAAAAACAAACCAGAACTTGTTGAGAAAGCCCGAGGAATATACCAGGCTCTCAAAAAAGAAATTCCTCAAGTCATGTTTGATGATAACGGTAATATCGGTAAGCGCTATCGTCGTCAGGATGAAATTGGTACACCATGGTGTATCACTATCGATTTCCAAACACTCGAAGATGAGACCGTGACAATTCGTGAGCGTGATAGTGGAGAGCAAAAGAGAATCACAACTACCGAATTACAAGCATATATACAAAAATCTCTATAAAATTTATATGAAAGACAAATCATTTCTCGTCACGGGCGGAGCCGGATTTATTGGTTCACACATTGTTGAGCGGTTACTGAGTGATGGTGCCAAAAAGGTTCGAGTACTTGATAATCTCTCAAGTGGGAACCGGAAAAATATTGCAGCATTTGAAACAAATCCAGCCTTTGAATTTATTGAAGGAGATATCCGTGATGCAGAAGCCTGTGCCAAAGTATGTGAAGGAATTGACTACGTGTTCCACGAAGCAGCACTCGTTTCAGTGCCACGCTCAATTAAAGAACCCGAAGAATATCAAGCAGTGAATGTCACAGGATTTTTCAATGTGCTCAATGCTGCGAGAAATGCTGGAGTAACTCGCGTGGTGTATGCGTCATCCTCCTCAGTCTATGGTGATAATGAAACACTGCCTAAGCGTGAAGGTGCTATTGGACAAGCGCTCTCCCCCTATACACTCTCTAAACAAATGGATGAGCTCTATAGTAGCCTCTTTGCGAGAGTCTACGGGCTCTCAAGTATTGGTCTTCGCTACTTCAATGTTTTTGGACCACGACAAAATCTAGAGAGCGCTTATGCGGCAGCAATTCCAAAATTTATTGCAAATATTCTCACTGACAAACCAGTGACGGTCTTCGGAGACGGTGAACAAACACGAGATTTCACATTTGTAGAAAATATTGTTGAAGCAAATATATGCGCGCTTAGTGCAAAGGATGCCTTTACTGCATTCAATGCCGGTGCAGGGGATCGGGTAACAGTGAATGAGCTCATTGCAACTATCGGCGAACTTACTGGCAAAGAGCCGATAATAGAATTTACCGAAGTGAGAAAAGGCGACATTCCTCATTCATATGCCGATATCGAAAAAGCTCGTACAGAAATTGGCTATATTCCAAAAATAAAACTCCGTGAAGGGCTTGAGAAAACTATTGCCTACTATAAAACAGTTATATAAATATGAAGCCTGAAATTACCACGCTCGCAAATGGGCTCCGTGTACTTCCTATTCCCATCATTGGTTCTGAAACAGTCACAGTACTTGTACTGGTCAAAGCAGGATCGCGCTACGAGACTCTAGAGACCAACGGGCTCTCGCATTTCCTTGAACACATGTGTTTCAAGGGTACCACCAAACGACCTTCGGCATTTATCATTTCAAATGAACTTGAGTCAATCGGAGCGATTTCTAATGCCTTTACTGGCCAAGAAGTGACGGGTTATTTTGCCAAAGGACTTTCTGAGCATTTTGAACAGATTACAGATGTCATCAGTGATATATATCAGAACTCACTTTTTCCAGAAGCAGAAATTGCAAAAGAGAAGGGCGTGATAATTGAAGAAATAAATATGTATGAAGACATCCCACAAGCACTTGTTGAGTATGATATCTACAAATTAATGTTTGGTGATACACCGCTTGGCTGGAGGATTGGCGGATTTAAAGAAGTAGTAAGCACACTCACGCGCGAGGATCTCACAGAATACTATGGTCGTCGCTATGTTCCAGAAGAAACACTCCTTGTCATGGCAGGGAATATAACGACAGATCAGGCGTTAGGGTTAAGCGAAAAATATTTTGGTACACTCGTTGCAAAATCCTCCGGTCAAGATATTTCCACACAGATACAACAAACTGAGCCCAGAGTTAGTATTAGAAAAAGAGTAAATGATCAAACCTATATATCCATTGGATTTCGCGCTTTCTCATCGTATGATCCACGATTGCCGGTACTTGAGGTACTAGGAGGTGTGTTAGCCCACGGTATGGCTTCACGACTTTTCCAAATTTTACGCGAAGAGATGGGAGCGTGTTATTACGTGAATGCGAGCATTCATTCATATCGTGAGGAAGGATTTTTTGAAATCAGTGCTGGGGTAGACACAAAGCGCCTACATGAAGTTGTTGCGCGTATATATGCCGAATGCCAAAAATTAAAAACAGAATTGGTGAGTGAGATGGAACTTTCTCGGGTAAAAGAATATAACGTGGGATCAATAAAGCTCGGACTCGAATCTTCAAATGCTCAGGCAATGTTCTATGGCGAGCAGGCAATTTTAAGGAAACCGCTCAAAACCCCTCGAGAAATTGCCGATGAGATTAGAGGAGTTACCTCCGGAGCTATTCAGAAACTGGCAGAAGAGCTTTTTCGGCCTGAGCACGCCAACCTCGTGGTTGTTGGACCAGAAGGTGATGAAGTGACACTCAAATCAATTTTCGTCTAGACCTCCTGTCATTGGAGTGTTATTTTTGCTATACTTCCGTATATGGCAGTTAACGCAAATAAAGAATACCAAGTTCATATAAGTGGTAAAACTATTTCCACGTTCTTCATAGTGATTATCGCTCTCGCGACACTCTGGGTGCTTCGCAATCTCGCGCTTGTACTTCTGACGGCAATTGTCATTGCTTCATTTAGTGAATATGTAGTTCTTAAACTGCGACGTTATCGTTTTCCGAGAGTCCTTTCAGTGATTATCGTCTATGTTGCGACATTGCTTGTATTCTCAGGCCTCTTCTATGTTTTAGTACCGATATTTGTGGGTGAAGCATCAGACCTCATTGATGCGGCCCAGAAATTTATTCCCGTAGGACAAGAATCCACTGCGATTAATCCAAGTTCAATTGATACTGCAACATCACTGGTTTCAGGCATTACACACGGCGCACCACTGAGCCAAATTCTCCAGCAATCACAATCATTTCTCTCGAGTTTTTCTGCAGGATTCTTTGGTATTGCGACAGGTATTTTTGGAGGTATATTTAATTTCATACTTGTCATTATTTTGTCGTTCTACCTCTCGCTTCAGGAGAAGGGTATTGAGCAGTTTATTCGAGTGGTGGCACCAGTGCGAGCACAAGATTACGCAGTTGATCTTTGGCTTCGTACTGAGCGGAAGATTGGGCTTTGGATTAAAGGTCAATGCTTCTTGGGACTTCTCATAGGCGTGATTACCTACATTGTGCTTTCGATTATTGGTGTTAAGTACGCACTTCTTCTGTCCATTCTCTCAGCCATTGCTGAGCTGGTTCCGTTCGGTATCGTTGTGGCAACCGTGCCAGCAGTACTCTTTGCCTATCTTGGCGGGGGAGTGAAGCTTGCAGTGATTGTCGGAGTCTTCTACTTTATTCTCCAACAGATTGAAAACTATTTTATTGTCCCTCTGGTGGTCAAACGAGTCGTCGGTATTCCACCACTTGTCGTGATCCTTTCAGTCCTCATTGGGGTGAAACTCGCAGGATTCTGGGGACTTGTGCTAGGTATCCCCGTTACTGTACTTCTGATGGAGTACATTGATGACCTTCGCAAAAAAAGAATAGTTGAGGATGTTTCGAAAGCGCATGAATAATGAGTCTAAAAAACCTTTCTATATTACGACGACTCTTCCGTATGTGAATGCTGAGCTCCATATGGGGCACGCACTTGAATTTATACGGGCCGACGCCATTGCCCGGTACAAAGAGCTCATGGGCTTCGATGTGTTCTTTAATTCAGGGACTGATGAGCACGGTAGCAAAATTTATAAAAAAGCAGAGGAGGAAGGCAAAGAGGTAAAACAATTTGTTGACGAGAATGTAAAGAAATTTTATGAATCAGTAAAAATCTTTGGGTTAAAAGACGGGGTGCATTTTATTCGTACGACCGATGATGCTCATATAAAAGCGGCGGAAGCTTTTTGGAAGACTGTTGACTCGAATGGATATATCTATAAGAAAAATTATCAGACGAAATATTGTATTGGTTGTGAGAGCGAGAAAACTGAATCCGAACTTGTCGACGGCAAATGTCCTGAGCATGGCACCATACCCGAACTTATCGACGAAGAGAATTATTTCTTCAAGTATAGTCACTTCACCAAACCACTTCTCGACTTCTATGAGAAAAATCCTCAATTCGTTGTTCCAGAATTCCGCTTCAATGAAATGAAGGCCTTTGTTGAGCGAGGACTCGAAGATATCTCTATCTCACGCAGAAAAGAGAAAATGCCTTGGGGCATCCCAGTGCCAGGCGACGATGCTCATGTGATGTATGTCTGGTTTGATGCGCTCACAAGCTATATAGCGACCCTGGGCTGGCCAGATGAGGAGGGAGAGTTTAAGAAGTATTGGGTAGGGGGTACGCCAACTCAATACTGCGGCAAGGACAATACGCGTTTCCAGAGCGTACTCTGGCAAGCAATGCTCATGGCAGCCGGACTTCCTAATTCACACCAGATTATCGTCAATGGCTTTATTGTCGCCGACGGAGGCGTAAAAATGTCCAAAACTATTGGTAATGTGGTGAACCCGAGAGATATTGCCCGAGACTACAGTACCGAAGCACTACGGTTTTTTCTTCTCGCTGAAGTTGCGAATTTCGAGGATAGTCCATTTACTGCGTCTCGGTTTCGGGATGCGTATAATTCGAAGCTCGCCAATGGTTTGGGCAATCTCACGAGTCGTATTATGAAAATGGCAGTTACGAATTTGACCGAGTGGCCAGAGATACCTCTGACTTCAATTCCTGATGAATGGAAAGAGCGAATGGAAGCATTTGATATCAAAGGCGCGATGGATATTATCTTTCGCCATGTCGGCGAACTCGATTTGATTATTCAGAGCAAGGAACCATTTAAAATGGTGAAAATTGAGAAAGAGAAGGCACTCGCGATCATGAGTGATTTGGTAGTGAGACTTTATACGATTGCTCGGATGTTAAGTCCATTCATGCCGGAGACGTCTAAACAAATGAAAGAAATAATTAAATCACGGAACATGCCGGGCCCACTTTTTTTGAGGAAAGAATAGATTATGAAATTTAACTATTTTGATATTCACTCTCATCTCAACCTCTCACCACTCTATGATAAGAGAACAGAGATTATGGCACGCATGCGTGAGACGGGAATTGGTACGATTACTGTCGGAGTTGATCGCGAGACTTCAAAGCTCGCGATTGAAATTGCCGAAGAGAGCCCTGATATGTGCTGGGCAACAGTTGGACTCCATCCAACTGACAATGTTGCTGAAGATTTTGATATTAGGACATATCGAGAGCTTGCTCTCTCATCAAAGGTAGTTGCAATAGGGGAGACAGGATTGGACTACTTTAGAATTACGAATGACGAATTGAGAATTAAGAGTAGACAACAAGAAGTCTTTAAGAAACATATCGAGCTTGCAATTGAAATTGGTAAACCACTCATGCTTCACTGTCGCCCAAGTAAGGGAACTATGGATGCCTATCTCGATGCAATAGAAATTTTGGAGACTTATAGCTCACAGGTCGGATCTAATAGCTTGCACGGCAATTTCCACTTCTTCGTCGGCGATATACCAATTGCTCAGAAAATTTTAGACATCGGCTTCACTATGAGCTTTGACGGTCCGATTACATTCTCTCGTGACTACGATGCATTAATTAAATTTCTGCCAATTGAATCAATTATGGGTGAGACTGATGCGCCATTTGCTGCCCCAGAACCCCATCGTGGCCAGAAATGTGAGCCATGGATGGTAGAAGAAGTGTATAAAAAAATTGGCGAAATAAAGAATATTGAGCTCTCTACAGTAAGAGATCAGTTTGAAAAAAATATCGAGCGAGTTTTCGGTATTCCATAAAATAAAAAACTGCTCGATTTGAGCAGTAGCATTTAATTTAGCTTGTAGCTTTTTCCCAAGTGAAGGAATGAACAGAGAAAGCATCCTCCACTATAACCAGCCTATTACTCCAAAGCAAGATTTTGCCACCTTTTTCAATTCGAATACAATGCTCAGATTTGCCCCTAATTCTAGTGGGAGAAGATCTTTTTCTTACATTAAATCTCCCGACTACAGTTGATTCTGTATTATAAAGAAAAAAATCATCGAAATCACTAGGTATTATATAAGTGAACATATTCTCTACTATAATCCCTTGGATCATACGGGCGCTACTATCAATTAATCTTTTGATTACTATGTGGTTGGCTTCTTTAAAAAAGCTAGATTCTTGTGAAGTGAATTTCTTATATTCAATTTCTTTCTCACAAAGTCTGCTTTTTAACAGTTGAAGAATTTCTTTTCTAACTTGAAATTTTATCAAGAACCCTTTCGGGAATTTCCTTTTTGTGTCCATTATTTAGGTTATTTTCTAAGGCAAGATTACTATCTAAATATAGTCATGTCAATATGTCTGAAGAAGCCTTGCCTTTTTTGAATTTTACTGTTAAATTAAACAGATTCCCGTTCGATGCGCGCCTGAACGCGTATCGCAATTCCGTCTCTTGAGCCGGATAAGGTCCGAAGCGGGAAGTTAGATATTATAAAATAGCAATTTAGAATGGATACAGAAGTAATTGAAACAGGCGATAAGCGTCCTGTCTATGAAGTAAGCTTCCATCTTGTCCCAACACTTAGTGCAGACGAAATGGTGGCGAAGTTTTCAAGCCTCAAAGACATGCTCGCCGGAGCTGGGGCAGTATTTGTAAGCGAAGAAATTCCAAAAGAATTTACACTCGCGTATGAATTCTCTCATACCGTTGAGAACAAAAAAGAATGGTTCACCCATTCGTATTTCGGTTGGATAAAATTTGAGTGTGATGAGAGCGAGATTAGTAAAATCGATGCGGCACTCAAACTTGATCGCAGTGTCATTCGTTTCCTACTCATTAAAACAGTACGAGAGAATACGCTTTATGGAAAGCGTTTTGGTGTACCAGCACGTCGTCGCACCGAATCAAAGCATGAGACAGTAGAAGAGAAGAAACCAATTGATGCAGTTGAACTCGACAAAGAGCTCGATGCCATGCTCAGTGATGAGCCCGTTGTAGCTACAGACACAGAAGTAAAAGAGAAAGTTGAGACAGAGGCTTAGCTATACAGAGGTGCATTCCTTTGTTAGAGTTAAACCATACATCCACAATGGTGGACATTACTCATAAAAGAGAAAAGTAGTATGAATCTAAACAAAGTATTACTTATAGGAAATCTCACGCGCGACCCTGAACTCCGCGCTCTCCCATCAGGTGTCAAAGTGGCAACCTTTGGAATGGCAACCAATCGAGTTTGGAAAGACGCAGAAGGCGTGAAGCGCGATGCAACAGAGTTTCATAATCTTGTTGCTTTTGCCCGCCCAGCCGAAGTCCTTGCCCAATATGCCAAGAAAGGAAGTCCACTCTACATCGAAGGCAGACTTCAGACCCGAAGTTGGGACGATCAAGCAACTGGTCAGAAAAAATATCGGACTGAAATCGTTATTGAAAACTTCCAGTTTGGACCAAAAAGTTCTCCAGGCACTGGAGGTAATGATTTCAAAAGTCAGGAAAAACCAGAAAATAAGAAAGAAGAAAGTGATGCTGTAGATACCATTGAATATCCAGAAGAAGACATCAATGCTGCGGATATTCCGTTCTAATAACAGTAATTCAAAATATCGCTATCGCAATTAGTAAATTATCAATATACCTCATTCATGAAACAAGACTTTTTTACCGCAAATAATATCAAGCATCTTGATTACAAGGATACAGAAATCCTCAAAAAGTTTCTCTCTCCGACGGGCAAGATTCTTTCTCGTCGTCGCACAGGTGTGGCAAGTAAAAATCAGCGCCAGCTCTCACTTGCAATCAAGCGCTCCCGCTTTATGGGACTCCTCCCATACGTCGCGAGATAATTATTGAACAAACTAAAAAGCACCTGAATAGGTGCTTTTTAGTTTGAATAAATGTATTTACAAGAGCATATACAATTTTACTTCTTTATATACTATGCGCGTTCAGCGTATTCTCCTGTGACTGTATTGACGATGATTTTGTCACCTTCAGCGATGAAAAGGGGAGTTAAAATTGTTGCACCATTTTCAAGTGTGACTTGTTTGTTGCCGCCAGTGCGTGTGTCGCCTTTGATTGCAGGCGGTGCGTCTTTGACCACAAATTCCATTTTGACAGGAAGTTCAACTGAGATAGTCTTCTCTTCACCATCGTCATCAAATATGACTGCCGTGACAATGGTATTGTCTTTGAGAAAGCGTGCACTCTCTCCAATGAGGCTACTCTCAAGTTTGAATCGATCAGAGGGATTGCCGGGATCACAAAACCAGAGTTCACCACGGTTTTGGTATAAAAATTTTACTTCACGTTTTATGATATCTGCCTCATCAATTTTGTCAGAGACATGAAATGTTTCGTTGTAGGTTTTACCAGTGAGGAGGCTCTTGAGCTTGACCTGGTTTTGAGGTTTACGCTGTTGTGTACGGGCCACATGGCTCTCGAGTACCTTGCAAGGCTCACCTTGGTAGACGATAATTTTGTTTTCGCGGACTTCGTTGTATTCGAGGATAGCCATATGAATGGGGTTAAAGTTTAAAGTTGGAAACTTGCCCGACTGAAAAGTTTCAATCTTTCGGGCGGGGTTGATGGAATAAAAATAGGCGAACCGCCTTAAGAGCACTATAGCAATATTAGTGGTTTTTGTGAATACAGATTTAAAACATAGAGTTGTTGACTTGAAGAGATCTTTATGGGAATCTGAGTTTAGAAAACTAAAGGCAATGAATATAAATGAGATTGTTAAAGCACCAAAATATTTCAAAGTTCATTTTGATGAGTCCTATGTAGGCATAGACGGTTATGATAGTGGCCGGGCATATCCAATTACATGTGATGGATTTACGTGCAATGTGTACGGTCTCTCGGAGGAAGAAGCAGTTACGTTTGATCCACATCGGTTAAGAGGCTTGTTGAGAGGTAGTCGTCTCATAGATATCCTCTGGGATGCACCTGATAGGGAAACCCTCATGAAAGAAATTGAGAATGATGAAAGGGTGAAAAGTGGAGTCTACAAGCTTGCTCGCTGGACATTAAACGGGCAAATTGAAGACATCCCAGCCTGTTCCAGAATGTACATTGATAAGAGCGATCCAGCCCTTTCAATTCTTTGCGGTAAGCCGAAGAATGAATTTAATGATGGATGTTTAGGAGGGTGCATTATCCAAGGTTATGACATTGAGGATGAGACATTAGAAGAGATCAAATGCCCACTTAAAAAAATGTGGGAAGAAAGATCTAAAAAGGCAAAAGTATCTGCATAAAAATAGGCTCACAAAAATCCCTGCAAATTATGCAGGGATTTTTATTTTAATTGACTCCTAATCTCATCTATGAGAATCTAAATTTAGAAAACCTTGTAGTTATGGAAATCCCTGAATTATCCATGGAACGGCTCGTGCACATTATTGCTTCCATGGCGGGTTTCTATGGTAAGAGATGTGAAGCAGTCGTTAATTATGGATTGGATGAATGTTTTTTATTTCTTGGGCTAGAAGAAAAAGACGTTACCATTTATTATAATGAAATACAGTGTCTGGTTGATAATGACATACTTGAGCTTAGTTGTGGCTCCGATGAGCCAGGACACGAGACTGAGGTATATGTTTTAACAGATGAGGCGGAGGAAAAGATAAAAAAAATTCTAAAAAACAAAAAGGAATTTTTTTTAAAGAAACTTACCTAACGGAGCTTTTCAGCTCCTTTTTCTTTTATAAAACCTAAAAATTAGCACCCAGGGTCTAATTATTCCTCAGAGCTTCCACTCGAAGTTTGGATTTCACCTCGGTCTTTTAAATTATAGTTTAATCTGTTTTAAAACTTTGTTAAAAAAAGTCTGGCCGTTTGTAGCTGAGCGCTCTTGTGTGGAAGATTCTTCAGGACTTCCATCAACAATTTGTATTATCTGTGTGTGAGGTTCAGACAAAGAACCTGAGTCTATATTTGTTGACGAAGCGGTGATCTCATACAGACCAGGTAGTGTACCTTTAGGGATCGTAATCCAGAATATCCACAGCGCGGTAGACGATGAACCATTGATATTAAATACAGTCTCATAGGAAGATAGACCATCTTTTGTGAGCGGGGAGTCATACTCAATCTTAAAATTAAAACCTTGAGAAAAGCACTGTACTGGGTTTTGGTTTTTGATTGTGTATATCTCAATCAGTTTCTTATCATTTGCCGCAACCTCATTTGCATCAATTTTCACTGTCATTCCATCAAAAGGGATATTTTCAACATTCTCATTACCAACAGAGGTAAGACTTATGAGCGCAGGCTCTGAACAGTCAGGTTCAGAGTAAGGATATGAGTCAATTCCAACATGGAATGTCACGTAGTCGTTACTTAGGTACTTTATATCTTTTTGTTTTGTTGGAAACTGTTCAGTAATATATTTGTCTGGTCCCTGGTGTATTTCCACAGAATCTATAACTAGATTATATGAAGGGTCTGAGAAACTATTTCCAGGGGATAGTGTTGATTTCTTTAGGTCATCACCCCAATCTTGAGTGCTTGGAAAAGCATCGAGTATTGAATTGTTTTTATAGAGTCTAAGACCTGGGTAATTGAGTGCTTGGTTACTAAGTGCCCCATCAAATCCTAGCGGATAGCGATATTCCAAGGAATATGGTGTCGGCACTACCGTTCCAGTGTCTGAAATAAATGAAATAGTAGCTAAACGTTTATTAGATGATTTTTCCATTGGGTAGAGAGTGTATTCTCCTGGTCCAGTGATAGAGACAATATCCGTAGAGGGTATCCAGCCGAGCAAGGATTTACTCCATGCGTTAAAATGAAGTCCGTATTCACTTGAGCCCATGGTGTCGTACAGATTTCCATATTCAACCGTTGAGCAACCCGACTCGCCAAGCGTTGTGTTTCCACAATCAAAACCAGAAGAGTGACTTCTTCCAAGCAGGTGTCCAACTTCGTGTGTAAGCACACGATCAAGTGGAGTCCATGAGAATGGATGATATTGACTCCACGATATATTTTCTCCGTACCACCAACTACTTCCAACTGATGTCGCGAAGGAATCGCCAGAGGCATTGCCGAAGAAGTCTTCGGAATCTTCACAATTTTGGATGACGTAAGTGAAATCATATTCATCAAGATTAATTTCATTTGCAGTAATGTATGCTTGAAGTTCTGAGTCTGGGGCAATGTTCCCCATGAGGCCACAGGTCTCACTATCACGATGTTCTGTAACCCAGCCATAAACCTCTCCAGCAAAAGTTGCTTTGCCATAAGATTGCTCTTCGAAGAATTTCGTGAAATTGCCATCAAAGATTCGTGTATAGGCGGTTTCAGAATCAAAGGGATTTGTAGTGGTGTCTTCATAATTTACAAGAAAGACTACCATTGTATATTCAGGCTTATCAACAATATCAAGTGTATGAACATGAGGGGCAGATATTGGTATAGGGTTTTTTTGGTTTGCGGTGGCGTCTTCAGTTTTTTTATTTTGGCTGGTTATTTTGCCAATAAAAAATTCACCAATTTTGTGACCGGTTACGGTTACATTTTGATGTTCATCAATATCTTTAATTTCTGATCCAATATTTACAAATAAATACTCGCTCCCCGAATTAAGTATATATGAGGGCTCAGCATGTTCGCCTTTTGAAGGGAATGATTTGTCTTTGGTACTATGGATATGAATAGTGGAGAGAGCCCCTCCGACTGTAGATTCTGATTCGAGGAGATCAGAGAGGCTAGAAGGTATGGCTTGCAAAGTCTGCTTATCAAAAAGAAGAGAAGTGAATTGAGTTGGAGAAGATCTTGCAATTTTTGCAAGATAGTAACGGCGTTCAATTAGTTTCTGACGAAGATTCGTTTCGTTCTGGACAGGGCTTTTAAGTAAGACCCCTATTTCTGCATTAATAGTTTGTGCTGATTCGACTAATTTTTTTGCTTCCACTGACACTATTTGTGCGGACTGAGTATTTTCTCGCAGGAGGGAAGGGAACTTAATTATAAAAAAGCCAAAAAACACAAGTACTGCTAGTGATGCAATTACTTTGAAAGTATCAAACTGATGATTATTTTGCATGAGTCTCTATTCCTCAGCACTTCCACTTGAGGTTTGGATTTCACCAAAGCGTTTGCGAATTTCTTTCATCAAGTAGTCAGTGATCTTTGGATTTGCGCGTAAGTGTTGGCGAGTTGCATCATAGCCCCGTTCAAGTTTCTGATCAGCTCCATCCTTATCAACATACGAGTACGAAGCGCCACTCTTTTTGACAATACCGATTTTCTCACCGAGCGCCATGAGCTCACCTTCGCGTGAAATACCTTCGCCGTAGATAATATCGAATTCAGTTTGCTTAAATGGTGCAGCAACTTTGTTCTTCACCACTTTCACTCGTGTGCGGCCGCCGACGACTTCCTCACCTTTCTTGATTTGTGCAATGCGACGGATATCCATACGGATAGATGTGTAGAATTTGAGTGCCTTACCACCTGGGGTAGTTTCAGGATTACCAAACATCACGCCAATCTGCATACGAATTTGGTTGATGAAGATCACAATGGTATTTGATTTGGAGACAATAGCAGTGAGCTTGCGGAGTGCTTGGGACATCAGACGTGCCTGCTTACCCATATGTTGCTGTCCCATATCACCTTCGATTTCATCTTTGGGAGTGAGTGCGGCGACCGAGTCGATGACGACGACGTCGATCTTGCCTGAGCGGACAAGTGACTCACAGATTTCAAGACCTTGCTCTCCTGTGTCAGGTTGAGAGATGAGAAGATCATTAATATTGACGCCTAAATTTTTGGTATAGACCGGATCCATAGCGTGCTCTGCATCGATGTAGGCACAGACACCGCCTTTCTTCTGTGCTTCAGCGACTATGTGAAGTGCGAGGGTCGTTTTACCAGAAGATTCAGGTCCATAGATTTCAATAATACGGCCACGGGGGACACCGCCGACGCCGAGCGCCATATCGAGTCCAAGTGAACCTGTCGGAATGACATCGATATCAACTTTGGGCGTGTCACCCATTTTCATAATCGAGCCTTCGCCGAATTTAGTTTGGATTGATTTAATGGTATCTTCGATTGCCATGTCCATGGTTTTGGCTGGCTTTGGTTGTTTTTTTATCATAGTAGTAAGTTAGCTTTTAAGTACTCCGCTTCCTTCAGTATTCTCAAGTACTGACTCAATGTGTGGGGTGTACATGAATCTATAGGTCAGCACTTTTGTTTTACCCCAGCGATTTGAGGCACTGACGCTCAGTACATTATATCCCGAAAGTGGGGCAATGACATCAGCGAATGATCCGTCTGGAGAGAGGAGGACTTGGCGACCGTTTATATAGAGGGTGTTGACGCGCTCGGTAGTGCCAGAGAGTGGAAGTGTCGGTTCACTATACGTCATACCATTTTTGATATTTGAGAGGGAAACTGACATACCACGTATTGCAAGCGTTCCTCGAAAGTACGCATAGGCGATGACAATCACAAACAGTAGACCAAGCGCCAGTGCACCGAGGCCAATTTTATGATGTTTAGTAATTGTCCACATACGAGTTAGTAAATAGTGAGTAGTAAATAGTAAATAGAAACATCAGATAGTTCCAGAAATACCACCTGGGTCGATGTTATTCACCGGTTTCTCGAGCACTTCTCTTGGTTTGGCACCATAGCCTGGACCAACTATACCTTTCTCTTCAAGCATATCAACAAGTCTCGCTGCGCGTGCGTATCCAACTCCAAGTTTACGCTGGAGGAATGATGTCGAAGCTTTACCTGCTTCAATCACTGTCTGACGTGCTTCTTCGTACAGTTCATCGTCGTCATCATTGTCAACAGAGTCACTGAAGATTGTTTTGCCCTCAGAAATTGGTCCAGAGAGAATAATTTCACTTGGTGGTTCGTCTTTGAATTGTGAAGCGATGAACTTCACGACACGCTTCACTTCTTCTTCTGAGATGTAGGCGCTTTGGAGACGTTCAGGACTTGCCATATCACCGGCGAGGTAGAGCATGTCACCGGCACCGAGAAGTTTCTCCGCACCAGATTGGTCCAAAATTGTACGTGAATCAATTTGTGAAGACACCTGGAGGGCGATACGCGAAGGCACGTTGGCTTTGATGAGTCCGGTAATGACATTGACCGACGGACGTTGAGTGGAGAGGATGAGGTGGATACCGACTGCGCGCGCCATTTGAGCGAGACGCACGATTGCTGACTCAAGTTCCCGAGGATAGCTTTGCATAATATCTGCAAGTTCATCAATGACGACGACAATATAGGGGAGTGGATCGATTTCATCATCTGGTCCAGCCTTGCCACTGACATTGGTGTGGTATGAAATTAAATCGCGCACGGCATGCTCTTCTAAGAGTTGGTAGCGACGTTCCATTTCTTTGGTTGCCCACTTGAGTGCGAGAATTGCTTTCTTGGCGTCAGTAATGACTGGGGTAAGGAGGTGAGGGATGCCGTTATAGAGGGTAAGTTCAACACGCTTCGGATCAACCATGATGAATTTAAGGAGTTCAGGTCCATTACGATAGAGAAGTGAGGTAATAATAGTATGAATGGTGACAGATTTACCTGCGCCAGTGGCACCGGCGACCAAGACATGGGGCATTTTGGCCAAATTGGCAAAACGAGCTTTACCGGAAATATTCTTGCCGAGTGCAATCGAAAGCACGGTGCCAGCACTGAAACCAGCTTCGCCGAGAAGTGTGCCGAGGCCAACGACTGACTTGGCGCGGTTGGGTACCTCAATGCCAACAAGTGATTTGCCGGGAATTGGTGCTTCGATTCGAATTGGGTGAGCGGCAAGCGCAAGGCCAAGATCATTTTGAAGTGAGAGAATGCGAGAGAGCTTCACACCTTCAGCTGGCTTGATGGCGTAACGAGTGACTGTGGGACCAGTTGTGATTTCATCCATCTCAACTTCAATGCCAAAGTTTGCGAGTGCACGTTTGATGATGTTGGCGTTGGCTTTGATATCGCCGGTGTTAGGTTTACCCCGATCGTTTTCAAGGAGTGAGAGTGGTGGTGGGGTATAGGCTCCAAGCATCCGGCGGCGTGCTGGTGTAGGTACGATATCGTCATCATGGCTCTCATCACGTGGTACTTCGATGGGTTCTGGCTCACGCATGGGTAGTGGAGCTGAGTTTGGAATCTCAGTTTTTGGGAGAGACTCTAGAGTAAGTGTATCTTCGGTAAGTCCAGAAATTTTCACTTCCTTCTCTAATTCATCATTTGATATTTTTTTCTTAAACAATTTTTCAAAGAATGCCTTAATGCCAGGGATTGATGGGGTAGAGTCAAAAATGACCATAAGGGAGATAATGAAAAATCCGCAGAAGATAACCATACTGGCGATTGGCCCAAAAAGTTTGAGAAAGGGGATCGAAACAATATCTCCGACGACTCCACCAATTCCGTGTTCTCCCATCCCAATTTCAATAATACCGAGACCTGAGAGTTTAAAAATAATTGATCCGATAATATGCGTGCGAGCAACTTTAGGGCGCTTATTATTCAAGAGTGAAATTCCTAGGAGTCCAAAGACGAGTGGTGCGAGGAAGAATCCAACACCAAAGAGTCCCTTCAAAATTCTGAAAACAAATTCTCCAGCAGGCCCGGCAAGATGGAGGGAAGAGAGAGCAAAAAAGATTGCAACTATAAACAACAATACTGCGTAGACATTTTGCCACGTTTTCTGTTCAAGGTGTCTGGTTGGCTCAGCTTCTCCGCGCTTACTCTTCTTGCGAGCATTCTCAGATTTTTTTTTCGCCATAGATTCACATGATTATATCATGGAACAACGTATACAAATATTATTCAGATGATTATTATTTTGAATAAAATTGATATATGTTACATCAAGATTTTCCATAGTTTTATGAATGAAATCAGGATAGTTATTGGTTCGAGAACGAGGCCAGTAGACAGGTGTCAAAAGATGAGTCGCTTAGGCATAAAGTAGCAGTCAAGAACTTGCAAAGGGATACTGTCCTATATATACTCTTGGTGTCTTTTAGGTTATTTTTTATTAAGGACAGAGATTTTTCAAATGGACTTATATAAAAAAAATAATGAAACTCTATCACAGGCTCCAGCTGGTAGTCTTAATTCTCCTTTGCTACATAAGGCTATTTCTAATAAGGACAGTGTCTTTTTAGAACAAAGGACACAAAAACTCTCTACTGCTATCCACATGGTTACGGATTCGTTACCAGAGACTGAGGCACTAAGACATGACCTGCGAGCAGTCAGTTTGAAACTATTGGGAGCTTCGTTCTCACTTGAACTTTCTTCTGGTGAATCCCAGGCCCTCCAATTCAAAGAGCTTGAAGTTGGAGTGAGGAATATCATGGCACTTGTAGAACTCGCCAAAACAATTGGACTTATGGGCCAGATGAATGCAGACATCCTTTTGCAAGAACTCAAAAACATAGGATCATATGTACTTGAATATTCTAATCGAGCCACAAGAGAAAGTGGAGTACTCATTCGTACAGAGAAACTCATGGAGGTGTCACTTGAAGGCATGTTCCCAATATTCGAAAACAAAACCACTTTAATAGGACACGATTCTGGTCAAAAAGGACAGGTATTAAACACAGAATCATATAAAGGACATCAGGAATTAAATAAGAGATATCGGAACCCAAAACAGCTAGAAGTTGTCCTTAAGAGTGAGCGAAGAAGTGCGATACTTGGAGTCCTTAAAAATAAGGGAGAGATTAGTGTCAAAGATGCTTCAGAAGTAATAAAAGATTATAGTGAAAAGACAATTCAGCGTGAACTTATAAGTATGGTTAGTGAAGGAATTTTGAATAAAATTGGCAATAAAAGGTGGTCAAAATATTCCATAAGGACAAAGTAATTGTAAAGGACAGTTATGTAATTAAGACACATAAAAGGACATATAAATTTATATGTCCTTTTATGTGTCCGTTTGAGTGTGAGCTAAATATTAAACAATACATTTATTTGTATTCTAGAGGCTCACACTGTAAGGGATTGGATCTTTACCCGTCATATTTGGTAGCCGATAGTGAGCTCTATTGGCACCATATTAGATCTATAGTTTGTAGTTGAGAGAGATTTGCGAGCCATCAAATTTAGCCATGATGAGGAAGTGGAGTGCTACAGCAATGTAGACCTCGACTTATCCACAAATTGCCACTTTTGTGTGAGTTTGCAAATCAATGCAATTATAGCTATACTAGCTCGGTGCATACCTAATCGCTCTTTTGAGTGACTTTGTGCGCATAGGTTTATGGTCGCTTTTAGATAGGGGCGATCAGATAACCAAGGAAGTCGATTCAATGAACATTGAAAAGTGAATAGAAGTAAATAGGATGACGGCGCTACCCGATTCCTATATATGTATGTTTTCTTTTTGATTTTGTTGGCTACGGCTTCTGCCCTGTCGACAAAGGCAATTCCGTTCCGAGTGGATTCGTCCACAGAGAACAACCTTCAGACGCCTTAATTAAGCGCCTGAATATATTCTTAACGATGCGCATCAATACTACAGTGGTTTTGTCGAACCACTATTAATCAGATAAGCGCATCAGCCCTCTTATATAAATTGTTAAAGAATTTTTATAATGGCAACTTATACACGATAAATATTATGAGTAAATTATTTAAAATTTCAGTCGCCGCTTTTGCTCTCCTTGCACTCGTTGCAGTTGGCTCAAAAGCAAATGCTGAAACTTGGGATTTCGGTACAACAACCCTTAAAATGGGTTCAAGTGGTACTTTTGTAATGAATCTCCAGACAGCACTTAATACATGCGCAAGTGCAGGCCTCACTGCTGACGGATCGTTTGGTCCTAAGACAGATGCTGCAGTACGTGCGTTCCAAACAGCACACGCTCTCGTTGCTGACGGTCTCGTTGGTATGAATACCAAAGCTGCCCTTAATTCATGCGGAGGCGTGATTACTGGTGGAACAGGTTCATGTCCTACAGGCTTCACATGCGCTCCAACAACTCCAGTCGCTTGTCCAGCAGGCTTCACATGTACACCAGCAGGTGGCAGTGGAACTGTTACAGGTGGCGCAGGATCAGTTGACTCTTACAACGAACTTTCATCTTTCTCTAACGAGGAAGTAGGAGAGGACGAAGAAGATGTTGAAATCGGAGGTATTGAAGTTGAAGTAGGAGATGGCTCTGACATAATGGTCACAGCTGTTAAACTTGACTTCTCTACACAGCCTGGAAATGATGACCTTGGTGACTTCATCACTGAAGTTGCAATTATGGTTGACGGTGAAGAGTTCGCTCGCGTTGACGCAGACGAATTCAACGATGACAATGATTGGACAAAGACTGTCACACTTTCAGACGGTGCAATCATCAAAGAAAATGAGACAGGAGAAATTACTGTCGCAGTTACAGGAGTAAGTAACATTGACTCAGATGACGCTGGTGATGACTGGGCTCTTGATTTCGTGACAGTCCGATTTGAGGACGGTCAAGGAGCAACTATCTCAGAAGACACTGGTACAGATGCATTTGCATGGCAAGTAGATACGTTTGCCTCTGCCGCTGACGTTGAGCTCAAAGTTGCTGAAAGTAACGACAATCCTGAAGCACAAGTTGTAGATATTGATTCATCCGATGACACCAATGGTGTTGAGGTTCTCAGATTTACTCTTGAAGCTAATGGTTCTGACATCGAAGTTAAGGATATTCCTGTTCTCTTCACAGTAACAGGAGCTACCGATGTTGATGCAGTTATCAACACCGCATACCTTACAATCGATGGAGAAGAATTCTCTGAATCTGTATCAACAAGCACAGCTGCAGCAACAGTTACTTTTGATGACATTGACTTCACAGTTGATGAAGGAGAAGAAGTTGAAGTAGTTGTTACAGTTGATGTTAATAATACAGACTCAGCATTCGAACAAGGAGATACAATTAAGGCTGAACTCCGTGCAGCTTCAGAAGTTGACGGAATTGACGCTGAAGACCAAACAGGTGAAGATCTAGCAATTGGTGATCTTACTGGTTCTGCTCTCGGTGAAGTAATGTCATTCTATGACGCAGGTATTATGGTTTCATTCGTGTCTGCTACAGAATCTTCTGCAGTTGATGATGGATCAGATGATGATACTGGTACCTTTGTACTCAAGTTCACAGTTGAAGCCTTTGGTGGAACAGTGTATGTGTCTGACACAGCCGCTGCAACCGTCTCAACTTCAATTGCTGAAACATCGCTTACTAATGCAGACGGAATTCTCTACCTCGTAGAAGATTCTGGTACCGCTACAGTAGATGATCTTGCTGATCTTCTTACTGAAGAAGGTGATGCTGATCTCAGTGCTTCAAACAACTGGACCCTTACAGATGGTGAAGAGTCTACATTCACGCTTACAGTCACACAGACAAATGACTCTATAGAAGACGACGGTCTCTACCGAATGCTTCTCAAGTCAATCGGATGGAATACAACTGATTCTGCAACTGTATACAATGTATACGACTTCGACCTTGAAGACTTCAAGACAGATCCTCTCTCTCTTAACTAACAATTTGTTAGTATAAGAAAGACGAATCTAGTCTTTAACAAAAAACCACCCGAAGGGGTGGTTTTTTGTTTTGTTCCATAAACAATCATCGCATTGCATTAAAAGACAAACATGATAAAGTGCGAGTATTACAATTAGTTATGGTCCATGAAATGCCATGAATAAAAGCTTATATTTCCGTAATAAAAATATGAAACGCCTTGCCAAACTAACCGCATTTTCTGCGGCCTTTTTATTACTCCTCGAGCCTGTTTTTGTTGTCTTAGCTCAACAAGAACTACCTTCTTCTAATTCCATACAGGCTTCAGAAACTGTGGTACCAGTCACTGTTTCTGAAGTAGAGCCAAGTCCCACTAATACTCAGGAAGTAAATCCTAGTGAGATAAAAGATCTTATTGAAAGTAAGGTTATTGAAAAAGAGCTAAGGGGCAAATTAAAGGATAGGGACCGAAATGATAATATAAAATTAGGTGGGGAGGGGATATCAAAAACACTCCAAGCAACTGAAAGTACAAAATTATTACCTAAAACCGATCCGTCCACTGGGGCACTCTTATATTCCTATCGTGTGGGACTTCCTGAAGGTAGAAATAATTTAACGCCTGAGCTTGCTCTTGAGTACAATAGCAATAGTAAAGATTCTCGTAGTTATATTGGATCGGGATGGGAGTTTAATATTCCTTCAATTGTACGGATTAACAAATATGGTTCAGAGCAAATGTACGATCATAATGATTTCTCCTCAAGTCTTTCAGGGGAGTTAATAAATATTTCTGGAATTTCTTATTCTGCGAAGGTAGAAAATAATGATTTTCTCTCCTATACGTTTTCAAATAATACTTGGACAGTTTACGATAAAGACGGTACGAGGTACGTATTTGGTCAAAGTGCAGAAACTCGGCAAGATGATCCTAGTGATAGCGCTCGTATTTATAAATGGATGCTTGAAGAAGTGCGCGATACGAATGATAATTACATTCGTTATGAATATTATAAAGACACAGGTCAGATTTATCCCTCGAAAATAATATATACAGGCCACGGTTCAGAAGAAGGAATGTTTGAGGTTATTTTTAATCGAGATGGAACATTTACAATGAGTCCTACATTGTATAGTACTGGTTTCGAAGTGAAAACTAAGTATAGAATTTCTAGTATTGAAGTAGTAGAGAATGGTAATTGGGTTAAAAGATACGAAATTAGTTATGATGATACACAAAGCGGCAGACTTCCTATAGCAATTACAGAGTCGGGAAAAGATTTACAATCCGGAGTAGTTTCAATTGATAGTCCGACTAAGTTTACCTATAAAACACAAGAGACATCATTGGGATGGTCACAGACTGAGAATAATCTCTGGGAACTTCCTCACGCACTCTATTCTGGTGAAAATGGACCCACTCATATTCAAGTGAGAGATATAAATAATGATGCGTATCCGGATGTGCTCTTCTTCTCTGATGAAGAAACAGAGTGTCTTTATAAGAATACTTTCATAAATAATACTCATGGGGGATGGATAAATTATGGTGGCTGTGGAGCAGATTGGGAAATCCCAATATACTTAAGAAATCCCTATAATTTGTACTCTGACTATGGAACTCGTGCATTTGATTACAATGGTGATTTTCTCACCGATCTCATATGGTCATATGCATCTAACAAAGGCGTAACTGTTCCTGTCTCACAGACATTCAGAAATACTGGAGACCCAATTGACCCTTGGGTGCCCGATGATGTATATCCTCCGGTAGCGTTTGTGTATTACGATAATGTGCATGCTGATAATGGCGCGCAGATTATTGATGTAAACGGCGATGGGTTGCAAGATATCGTACGTTCTTTTAGTGATGGTTCTGAGCAAGATTATACTTATTTGAATAACGGATCTGGATGGATACAAGCAGCTCCAAATGATTGGGTATTGCCTGTGGGTATTATCACTCAAGATGGTGGACCAGATGATAACTTCACTCATGCACAATTTGTAGATATTAATGGGGATGGACTCACTGATATTTATTGGAGTGATGATGATAATCCAATGCTTGAGCGTACCTTTATCAATAATGGTCATACTTGGCTTCCTGATAGCATAGGTGACTGGACTATTCCTTTACCATTTTGGTCTAGAGAAGGTGCTGAAATTGGGAATACGGATGCGGGCAGTCGAAGTACTGACGTGAATGGTGATGGAGCTATTGATCTTGTCTCTAGCCATTGTTGGAATTCGAATTGTGACGAAGTTGTAGGTTCGGTATGGCTAAATAAAAATGATGAATTTTCATCCGGAAGCTCATTCTATTTTACAGAAACTATTGTCCCTGAAGCTTTTGTAAATAACAATTATGTGACCTTATACTCAGTTATTGTCGATATGAACGCTGATGGTATGGATGATATAACGTATGCATTGAGTGGAGAAGATGCGAGAACACACTTATCAAAATCTACTCCGTTCGTCAATCTTCTTGTAAGTATCGAAACACCATATGGGGGAGTTGCAAACATTAGTTATAAGCCATCGACAAAGTATTATGATGATAGCGGTATACTTCAGAATCCAAAGCTTCCGATTTTGATCACAACTGTTGATTCAATTACCACCGATGATGGATTTGGAAACGTTGCAACTGAGCATTTCACATATGCTGATGGATTTTATTATTTTAATTCTCCACACGATCGCAAATTTGCTGGATTTGGAGTAGTGACAAGTACAGATTCTGTCGGTAATGTCGTGAAGACCTACTATCACCAAGGCAATACCACAAACACATCTCTTGGTGAGGACACGGATCATATTTCCAAAATGGGTAGATCATATCGCACTGAAGAGTATGATGACAGTGGTAATTTATATCGTCTTACAGTGAATAAGTGGGATAAATATGATATCGGTGTTGATCATGATTTTGTGAAACTTGCTCGTACCACCACGCTTACCTATGATGGTGATTCTGATCACAAAGATACTGCTGTTGAATATACATACGACAACGCGAACGGTAATCTGCTTACCGAAATAAACTATGGAGAAGTCATAGCAAATACTGATGGAAGTTTTACTGACACGAGTACGGATAAAGGTACAGTGGCTTATTTGTACGCAATAAATGGTAGTGGCCGATTCGCGATTTCTCAGCAAACACTTGTCAATAATGCTGGCAACAAAGTGAGTGATGCAAAATATTATTATGATAATCAAGCTTTTGGGGCACTCACACTTGGGAATACTACTAAGGTTCGTAATTGGAAAACAGGCTCACAGTGGGTTGATACACTAACAAGTTATAATTCATTTGGTCTGCCGATTACCACCACAGATCCGCGTGGCAAAGTCACTCAATATACAAACGATTCATACAATCTCTATCCTGCTACTATTACCAACTCACTGCTTCAAACTACGCAATATGTATATGATTATTCTTCCGGTAAACCAACACAGATCACTGATGCGAATAATCTAGTCACAAAAATAATGTTTGATGGCTTGGATCGTATTATCGAAGAAAAAATCCCTGACCTTACGACGCCAAGTACACTGGTTACTAAAACAACATATACCTACACTGATACGCCAGGTGCGGTATCTGTGCACAAGACAGACTATTTAGATGACGCTACGAATGTTGATAGCTACCAATATTTTGACGGTCTTGGTCGTATCTTTCAAGAACGTAGAGAAGCCGAAGCCACTAATACATTTAATGTCAAAGATAGTATCTACAATACTCGCGGGCTTCTGGAGAAAGAATCTCTACCCTATGCCTCGACTGGAAGTGCTCGTACAGTATCCACTACTGATGGAGCACTTTATTCGACAAACACGTACGATGCACTCGCACGACCACTCACAACATCAAACATTCTCGGTACTACAGCCTTTGTATATGATGATTGGAAAACTACGATCACTGATACCAACGGAAAAGAGAAAATTTTCACTAATGGTGCAAGAGGTAATCTTACTAAAGTTGAAGAAAAAAATGGTGTGAGCACATACACGACATCCTATAAATGGGATCTGGTAAAAAATCTCACTAAAATCACAGATGCACTCGGGAATATCCGCAATTTCACCTATGACGGACTTGGCCGCAAGCTGACTGCAGAAGACCTCCATGCTTCAGCTGACACAACATTCGGGATTTGGTCTTATGGATATGATGATGCTGGTAATCTCACGCAATCAATTGATCCAAAGAATCAGACGATTAATTACACATATGATGATATCAATCGTAAATTAACTGAAGATTTTACTGGCGCGACTGGAACAGAAATTGTGTACGCGTACGATAGTGGGATATATGGCAAAGGGTATCTTGCAAGTGCCACTCTTCCTTCAGTTACCACTACCTACACTTACAATCCTCACGGCACTCTTGCAAGTGAGACAAAAACGATCGATGGAAGTGCATATACTACAAGTTATACATATGATCGTTTAGGCAACCAAACCGTAGTGACCTACCCAGACCTTTCTCAAATGAAATATTTATATAGCACAGCAGGTTATCTCAACAAAATTCGTCGAAAGGAAAATGGCGGGAGTTTTGTCGATGTAGTGACGAGTTTCAATTATGCTCCAACAGGAGAAGTGAAAGTCATTAATTTTGCTAATGGTGTCAGTACAACCAACACGTATGACGCAACTAAGCTCTACCGTCATACTAATAAAAAAACAAACATTGGTTCGACCAAATATCAAAATATTGGTTATACATATGATTCGGTTGGTAATATCACACAAATTGTCGATTCATCAAATACTAATACTGCGAAAACACTTACTTTTACCTACGACGATTTGTATCGACTTCTTTCAGCGACCTCAAATGGTGCGGTGGCAGGTGGTAACTTTACTGAAACGTATTCTTACAATGAACTTGGGAACATTCTCTCAAAGTCGGATGTTGGTACGTATGCGTATGCTGGCAATACTGGTACACTCTTTGCCAATCCTCACGCTCCGACATCGATCGCCAGCGTTTCTCGGACCTATGATAAAAACGGCAATCTGTTAAATGATGGTGCCAATATATATACTTGGAATTACAAAAATCAACTTGCAAGTACGACTACTCCTGGTGGAGCGCTCTCATATATTTATGACCATAGTGGCTCAAGACAAAAGTATATTACCCAAACCTCCACAACAATCACCCCAAACCGGTACTATGAAGAAGAGGGAACAATAAAACGTCGCCATATCTACGGAGGAGACACGTTGCTGGCAACGATTGAAAAAGATGGAACAACGATCACTCCATACTATGTCCACAGTGACCACTTAGGATCGGTGGAGAAGATCACGAACCAGGCGGGGTTAGTCACCGAGCTCAATGATTTCTACCCATTCGGCAAGGTTCGGTACACTGAAGGAGGTACTGGAGGAGATAAAACATTCCTTGGGAAATATCATGATGTTGAGAGTGGTCTTGAATATTTAGAAGCACGGTATTATGGTAGCAAGCTTGGACAGTTTACTACTCAGGATCCGGCGTTTTTAGTTGTGGGAAATCCGAATGCAATTAAGTCACTTACTTCACTCGAATTTGTCCAATATCTTTCTGATCCACAGGCAATGAATAGCTACAATTACGCGCGGAATAATCCGATTAAATACAAAGATGATGGAGGGAAATATTGGGAGTCAGCTCTCGATATTGCTTCATTATCACTGTCTCTAAGGGACTACCAAGCGAAACCAACACTTAAGAACTATCTTTTTGTTAGTGCCGATGTACTATCATTAGCATTTCCGGTTCCAGCATTTATCGGTTATGCTCGTCATGCTGATGAACTTGGAGATGCAGCAGGTATCTTAAAACGTCATGAATCGATGGGAGGGCATACTCTAAAAACACATGTTGGACAGAGCAATGAGGCTCTTAAGGCACGATTTAATAACCCAAGATTTCATTCAGACTATTCAACAACATTTCACTCTGAAGAAATTGGTAACCATGCAACATATAAAAACATTCAGAATAATATTGATAAAATTAATTCATGGATGGCAAATCCCAATGCTTTTAAATTAGAAATAAGTTCTAATCTAAGTGAAAATTTGGGCCATGGTTTTACCAGGGATGGCCATATTCTTGAAAATCTTACTGAAGTTCGGTTGATACTTACGAAAACACAAAATGGTAAAGAATATATAAAATCATCGTATCCTTTTAAAAGTAGTAATAGTAATTAATAGTATGAAAAAAAGAGTCTTTATCTGTGAACAAAATCAAAATTCTCCATCCAAGGAAAAATGGTGTGAAAATGTAAACCCATTGTTATTACAAGATAATCCCTACAACGGGACAGTTGCTACTAAAGATGTGTTAAAAAAAATTGAATTAGAAAAGTTTCCTCTCGTTGAAGATATTAGGCTTGTAGTCAAAAATACTGATATTCTTGGTGAGCGTTTGTACTACCAAAGTGATGAACACGGGATTATTGCTACTTTCCCTTGGTGGGACAACATTAGGGAGTATATTAAAAAAGAAAAAATACAAAACCCTCTATATGGATCATTAGAAATTCCATTTGAAGATATAGAGCAATCTTGGAATGTAATTATTTTTTTAAAGGGAGATTTTGTGTATTTTCTTGAAGGAAATGACGAAGAGTACAAAGAATATTATCTCTATTATAAAGTTCCTAAAGATAAATATGATAAAGAATGGAATAATTTTCTAAAATTAGTATGGAATGGATAGATAATAATATCAAAATAAATATAGTGAAAGAAAATAATCTAATAATTATTAGAGGTGCTAAAGAGCAGATTCTGTCTTTAAGCAAGGGACATGTGTTGATAATAAGGGGTCAGGCACCTTTTGTACAAGCGGTTTTTGTATTCCTATCATTGTGTTAATATGAAATTATTATATGTTCAAAAACACTAGTTTTACAGGAGTTTTGACTGCAGTTGCAGTCTTTGCGCTGCCTTTTGTGGTTTCGCATAAGCTTTTCTATGGCGCGACCAATGCCAAGTACTTCTTCGTAGTGGGATTTGTAGCAGTTTTGGGACTCATCTTTACCTACCAATTAATCTTTAATAAAATTACGCTTTCAGTTCGAAAGCGCTATCTGCTTTGGATTCTAGGAGCTCTACTAGTGCTTCATTACATTAGCAGTCTTTTTGGTCCGTATTTGTCGATGTCACTTTGGTCAGATATATTGCGAAGTACCGGTGTTTATTTCTTCAGCGCACTCTCGCTGATGGCCTATTTTCTCTCTGAATTACTCAAACGAGAGGATTGGATACTTATTCGTCGAGTGGTTATTGTCTCATGTGTCTTCTTCTCATTTCTCTATTTCTTTGGGGCTGAAGGGGCAGGGTTTACTACTAGAATCATCTCAATTAAATTAGATGTGATCGGACTTACGCTCGGTAACTCTACATTTGCCGGCGCGTATGTGCTCTTCGGTGTCATTTTCACATTGATTGAGCTTGGCTATAGTCGAGGGAAGCGATGGTTACAAATTGGACTTGTGGGTGGATTACTTATCGAGCTTCTCTCACCACTCTACTTCAATTCTCATCTGTGGCGTGGAGTAAGTACATTTGCCGATGCGATAAAAAACCCATTTGATTTTTTTGGCACTGCACAAGCTTCCGCAGTCACGGTTTTTGCTGTTCTTGTTTATTGGGGAATTGTGACCCTTATTAAAAAATTCACTAATGAATCAAATAGAAAAACTATACTTACTATTCATGCTCTAGTTTGGATACTTGGTGTTACTATCGGCGTGCTACTTCTCTTTGTCCCAGGCTCACCAGTGCAAGATCGTTATATCGCTAAATCAACAGCGGCTCGTGTCATAGTCTGGCAGAGTGGATGGGAAGCGATCAAAGAGCGACCGCTCTTGGGCTATGGACCAGAGAATTTCGCACTCGCAGTTCAGGGTCATTTTGATAACAGGCTTTATCTAGAAGAGAATATTGGTGAGACCTGGTTTGATCGCGCACACAACTTCTTCATTGATACACTTGTTCGAATTGGCTTTGTAGGTATCGCAGTATACCTGGGCCTTCTTATTTATCTTGGACATGTGTTCCTACGGGCTGGGAAAGCCGGCAGTATAAGTCGAAATGAGTCGCATCTACTTTGTGTACTTATTTTCGGTCACATACTCCAATTACAGACATCATTCGATACTATTGCAACTCATAGCCTACTACTCCTTCTAGCTGGCTATGGTCTATGGCTAGAACGTGAGCGCACACAATTAGCAAGTCTTCCCTTGAAATCAAAATCTATGGCTAGTGCTCGTTATCCACAAATAGTTGTGGGATGTGCCGTTTTTATACTTATTGTAGCGAGTGTCCCATCGCTCATCTTTGCTGAACACACGAGGCAGAAAGCACTCTACAATGTTTTCGTCGAGAACAATGATACCGAAAGAATCGAATTTGCAAAGAAGGCAGTGGAGAGAGCCTCAAGTTTTGAATCTCTTAGACTTTCATCAACATCATTCGTAAAAGGGCTACTTGAGAAAATTGCTGATCATAGTGCAACCGAACTACTTATCACAACTGCAAAAGAAGAAATTAAAATCTACGAAGAAGCATTTGAAAAGAGACTCTCTGAGAATCCCGCTGACTATCGATCACATATGGATCTCGCGTACCTCTATCTCACGAGTACTATCATCGGAGACAATCAAACGAAGCGAGCCAAGGAACTTATCAGTGCTTCGTACGAGCTTTCACCAGAGAATCCGCTGACCTATACACTCGATGCGCTCACAGAGCTCTATCAAGGCAATATTGCAGAAGCGAAAAGAATTGCCGCACTTGGTTTGACACTGAATCCAGAGATCGAAATGTCAAAGAAAGTTGTCACGCACATAGAAGCTCAGGCTAAGAGTTTCCCAGAAATTAGCGTCCTTCGACTTGAGAACCTCTAAGAATGAAAATCCTCTACGTTATTACAAAGTCAGAAATGGGAGGAGCTCAGACCCATGTCTCTCTACTGATAGAATATATGAAGAATTCTGGTCATACTGTTGCAGTTATGGCGTCACCAAGGGGCTGGTTAGAAGAAAGATGTAAAAAACTAAATATTACTTTCTATCAGAACATATATTTTAAGAATAGCTATAATCCATTAAATCTCATCTATGCATTACATGGTGTGCGGACTATAGCATATCAAATAATGCCAGATATAGTTCACTGTCATAGTGGTGGTGGGGGGTTCTTTGGGAGATTAGGAACAATTGGAATACCAGCAAAAAAGATTTTTACAGCACATGGTTGGAGTTTTCGTCGAGGTGTTCCAATCCTACAGAGAGTGATTGGCTGGCTTGGTGAATTTCTAATGCGACCCCTGACGGATATGACAATTTGTGTTTCTGAGTTTGATAGGGCTCTGGGTTTACGGGCTTCTATTCTTAGTCCAGACACATCGGTGGTTATCCATAATGGCGTTCCAATTCCTGATTATAAAATGCCCTCTCGGACCCCTGGGAAAATAAATATAATTTTTGCTGGTCGCTACGCTCCACCAAAGCGTCAGGACTTACTGCTAGAGGCTATCAGCTATCTACCAGAAGAGCTCAGAAGTCGTATATCAATACAACTTCTTGGTAATGGACCAGAGAGAAGAAAGTTAGAGGAGTTTGCAGCTAAGCTTAATATTTCGAATATCATTCATTTTGATTCGCTTCCGACAGAGCGTATGGGAGAAGCATATATGTCAGGCAGCCTTCTAGTACTCATCTCTGACTATGAAGCTTTTCCTATGGTTATTCTCGAAGCCATGTCATATGGATTACCAATTATTGCGAGTAAAGTAGGCGGAATTCCTGAAATAGTGGATGAACATGTAGGAGTACTTATTCCTCCTCGAAGTACACCTCTAGCAATTAGTACAATACTTCAGAGAGTCTTGAGTAATACTTCAGAACTAGAAATGTATGGAGTTCATGCTAAGCGATGCATAGAAGAATCATTCTCAATTGAATTGATGTGTAAAAAAGTAGAGAAGTTATATGCAAGAACAAAATAAAAAGGTTCTTATATTCTCTCTGGTCTACCTGCCACGTTATGTCGGGGGAGCGGAGCTTGCAGTTAAAGAAATTACTGACCGGATTACTGGTATTGATTTTGACATGATTACGCTCTGCACAGAGCGTACACGTGTTGAAAAAGTCGGTAATATTATGGTCTATCGTGTGGGACTTTATTGTGGAGGACAGAGTTTCGTGCAGAGGATAATCCGTACGTGTATGAAGTATATGTTTCCTTGTATGGCGCTTTGGAGGGCGACGGTACTCCATAAAGAAAAAAAATATCATACTATCTGGTCAATTATGGCCAATTATGCTGGTTTTGCAGCTTCATTTTTTAAACGGAAGTTTCCAAAAGTCTTCTTCATCCTCACACTCCAAGAAGGGGATCCGATTCCTTATATCAAGCGGCGTGTAAGAATTGTATATCCATTATTTAAAAAAATATTTGAGCGGGCTGATGCCGTGCAAACAATCTCGCGCTATCTTTCGGATTTTGCAGTTGATATGGGTTTTGGTGGCACACCCTATGTTATTCCAAATGGAGTCGCAATAGAATATTTTTCACACCGATCCAGTGAAGTTGAGAGAAGCACACTTCGCCATAATCTTGGATTTGCTGAAAATAGTATTGTTATGGTGAGCGCTTCACGGCTTGTGAAAAAAAATGGACTAAAGGATGTCATTGATGCGCTAATGTATTTGCCCGAGCAGTACACATTCCTTGTTATTGGTTCGGGGGAACTCGAGAAAAGTTTGAAGCTCCAAGTTATAAGTTTAATATTAGAAGATAGAGTACGTTTTACTGGCTATGTTCCTCATAGTCAGTTACCTAAGTATTTCCATGCTTCAGATGTCTTTATTCGGCCGTCACTTTCAGAAGGACTCGGTAGTGCGTTTCTTGAAGCTATGGCCGCAGGGTTACCAGTTGTGGCAACGGAGGTTGGGGGAATCCCTGATTTTCTCAAAGACGGAGAGACAGGATTATTTTGTAAGGTAGAAGATCCAGAGTCTATCGCTCGTACGGTAAAGCTTCTTGAGAATCCAGTATTAAAAAAGAGTGTTATTGAGAATGGAACGGCCCTAATGAAGGAGTCGTATGATTGGTCTACTATAGCTTGTGAGATAAAAAAACTATTGTAATTCAAATATTTTACTGAAATGCCCTGCTTGACAGTGGGGGCCTTACTCATATACAGTCAGATAACAAACATATGTATATACTGAAAATAAAGCAGTTTTTTAAGAAAAAGACCCATCTTATTGGAGCAGCAGTAGTTCTCCTTATTATCATACTCATTATATTTATTGGCGGTAACCAAAGTGAGGCTGAGACGGTTGTTGTAGAGCGTCGAGCGGTGGTTGAGAGTGTTGATATTGTCGGTAGTGTTCAAGCTGGCATTGTAGCTGATCTTGGCTTCCCTGTGTCTGGAATTCTCCGGCGCGTGTCAGCTGAAGTAAATCAAGTCGTAAACACAGGTACGGTTTTAATGTCGCTTGATCTCGGTACACTAGAATCAGAACTTGCAGTCAAGAATGCTAATCTCGCAATTGCCAAAGCAAAAGTCGATAATGATGCAGTTAATCTGGATGCAATAAAAGAAGAGCAAGATGCACTTGTAGCAAGCGCGTATGCAACCCTTCTTTCTGATGATCTCGTCGCAGAAGCAGAAAGTGAATCATATACTGTCACACCGCCCACTATTACAGGTAATTACAAGGGGCAAGAAGGAACCTATAAAATTCAGATTGAAGCGAAGACAAATGCACAGGGTACTTTCCTGCTCTCAACATTTAATCTTGAAAAAACAGAGCCAGTTGAAATAAAAGAAACAGCACCAACAATGGTAGGCACCAAGGGTCTCTTTATAGATTTTCCTGATTCAATAAGTGAATATGATGACACCATTTGGTATATAGTGATCCCAAATACTTCGAGCGCTTCATATAGTGTGAACTTCAACATGTATCAAGAGGCGCTTAAAACACGCACACGAGTACTCGAAGATGCAGAGGCTCTTATCCGAGAAAATTCGGCTGGATCGTCAATTAGTGCAGCAAATCTTGCTATTGCACTTGCTGAAGTAAAAGGCGTTGAGGCACAAATTCGTGAGAGAATTCTCAGTGCGCCATTTAAAGGAACAATCACAGCAGTCAACAGTGATCTCGGAGAATCAGTTGCCGCTAACGAGTCAGTGCTCTCACTTATATCTCTTGATGACTTGGGAATTGAAATTGATTTGCCTGAGATTGATAGTATTAAAGTCCTTGCAGGTGATAGCGCAACAGTCACACTTGATGCATTTGGGGAGGATGTTCAGTTTCCAGCAAAAGTTGTCCAAGTCAATCGTGCTGAAACGATTGTTGATGGCGTACCTGTGTATGAAGCGAGACTTGTATTTGATATTGAAGATGAGCGTATCGCATCGGGCATGACTGCAGAGGTGCATATTATTACTGACATGCGAGAAGATGTTGTTACTCTACCTATTCGGGCAGTTCGGACACGCGCTGATATGTCTACTTATGTTGTAGTAATGAAAGACGATGAAAAGACAGAAGAAGTTCCGGTGACTATGGGTCTTCGCGGTAGTGATGGTTTCGTCGAGATCACACAGGGACTCAGCGAAGGAGCGCTCGTAGTGATTCCAAAATAATATGTTTCGTGAGACCCTTCGAGTTGGCCTCTTCCTTGGTTGGAAGCAAATCAGACGTGCAAATATGTGGACAACAAGCCTCATCGTGTTCATCATGATGCTCACTTTCCTTAATCTCGTAGTAGTCTCTGGAATATTAGTCGGATTAATTGAAGGATCAGTACGTGCATTTCGTGATCAACACACGGGAGACATCTTCCTCTCAACACCAGAAGGTGAATCGTTCATAGAAAAAAGCACAGACATACTTGCAACACTTGATACCATCGAAGGCATTGAACGTTACAGTGCCCGTGCGACCGAGGGTGCAACTGTAGAAGCAAATTACCGTACGCGACGAGATCCTCACGAAGTTCGGGATACCGTTGCTACTCGTATTGTTGGAATCGATCCTCTAGCTGAAGATGCTGTTACCCACCTTTCTCATTATGTGGAAAGTGGAGCATATCTGACTGAAGGCGATGAAGGATCAATACTTGTTGGCGCAAATATGCTAGAAGAATATGCACCCGATTTTGGCGATGTATTTTCTACCATTGCTGGCGTCGAACCTGGGACACGAGTTCGGGTGACTGCACATGGAAACACGAGGGAATTTACGGTGAAAGGTATTATTAAATCGAAAGTTGATGAAACTTCATTTCGGGTATTTATGCTTGAAAGTGATTTTCGTCAGCTCGTCGGACGTACTAATATGAATGTGAATGAGGTGGCAATTACAGTTAGTGACACTACAACGCCACTTGCCGTGAAGTCAGCACTTATTGGAAGTGGAATCGATTCACAAGCTACTGTCCGAATTTCGCGAGAAGCGCTTCCACAAGCACTCGAAGATATTATTGTTACCTTTAGCATACTTGGTAATGCCATTAGTTCGATTGGGTTGGTAGTCTCTTCAATTACTGTTTTTATTGTGGTATTTATCAACGCAATCACCCGCAGAAAATACATTGGTATTTTGAAGGGTATTGGAATTAAGGCGAGCGCAATTGAATTTTCATATGTATTTCAATCTCTTATTTATGTACTCATTGGGGCAGGGATTGCGATGATCATTATTTATTCTGTATTAGTTCCGCTTCTCACTGCACATCCAATTGATTTCCCGTTCTCTGATGGTATATTGGTCGCGCCACTTGCAGGAACACTGGTACGTCTTTCGATTATGATTGTCGTGACATTGATTGCAGGTTATATTCCGGCCTGGCTCATTATCAAGAAAAATACTCTTAACTCGATTTTGGGTCGCTAACGAATACTCTATGATTGAAATTAGAAACCTAGTAAAAAATTATTCAAGCGGACAGATTGTGACACCTGTGCTTCACGATATCAATCTTGATATCAAAAGTGGTGAATTCCTCGCCATCATGGGTAAGTCGGGCGCTGGTAAATCAACTCTACTCTATCAAATAAGCCTACTTGATTTACCAACCTCAGGTTCGATCACGATTGATGGTATTAAAACTGAGGAATTTTCTGATAAAGAGCGGACTACATTTCGTTTGAAACGTCTCGGCTACATCTTCCAGGATTACGCGCTTCTACCGGAACTCTCTGCGGTTGAAAATGTGTTAGTACCGCTTCTCATGCAAGATATTTCAATGAAAGATGCACGAGTCAAAGCACTTGCTGCACTTGAGGCCGTGGGCCTCTCGCACCGAGCGAATAATCGCCCAAGCCAACTCTCAGGTGGGGAACAGCAAAGAGTTTCAATCGCTCGGGCCATGGCACAGGAACCTGATATTTTGTTTGCCGATGAGCCGACCGCCAACCTCGACAGTGCTTCAGGCCAAGGAGTAATCCAAGTTATGAGTGAACTCCATAAAAAGAAAAATCAAACCATCATTATGGTGACACATGAGCATGAATATGCACTTTCAGCAGATCGAATTATTCATCTTGAAGATGGAAAGATTGTTCGAGAAGAGAGAAGCCAATAATACTGATTGACCCAAGGGCAAGTAAAGTGATAGGGTATTCTTAATACCCATGAAAATCCTACTTGCTACACCACTGTATCCTCCTGAAATTGGTGGGCCCGCGACGTATGCGAAATTATTGGAATTAGAGCTCCCTAAACGAGGTATAGAGATTGAAGTTATACCATTTAGTCGTGTGAGGTCATTACCACTACTAGTGCGACATATTGCCTATTTTTTTATTGTGCTTTCGCACGCAAGACATAGCACGCTCATCCTGGCACAGGATGTCTTTAGTGTCGGATTTCCAGCACTCTGTGCTGCGAAACTCCTCGGGAAGCCATTTGTTGTACGTGTACCAGGCGACTATGCGTGGGAGCAAGGGAAACAACGTTTTGGTATTGTTGATGGGATTGACGTATTTCAAAATAAGAAATATAGCTGGCATGTGGAGTTTTTTCGTAGTATACAAAAATTAGTTGTTCGAAATGCACATCTTGTAATTGCACCGAGTCACTATTTTGCCAACTTGGTTTCTCTCTGGATGAAGGATAAGCGAGCGATAGCTATGTATAATGGTATAAACTTTGAACAAATAAAAGAATACAAAAAAGAATCTCACCCTCCATCTTCTACATTTCGTTTTATTTCCGCTGGTCGCATGGTTCCCTGGAAAGAGTTTGATACACTTATCCGAATCATTGCAACACATGAATCCTGGCATCTAACACTCATTGGTGATGGTCCAGATAAAGAGCGGCTTATAAAGCTTGCAAACTCAATAGGAGTATCAGAGAGAGTACAATTTCTTTCCGCACTTCCACAAGCTGAACTTTGGAATACAATCAAAGAAGCTGATGTCTATGTACTCAATTCATCATTTGAGAGCTTTTCATACCAAGTTGTCGAAGTAATGGCACTTGGAATTCCAGTTGTTGCGACGAGGAGCTCAAATATCGAAGAAATTATTACAGACAAAAAAGAAGGTTTCCTTGTGCCGGCAGGTGATCAAAACGCACTTGTAGAGGTACTTGAAGTACTCTCGACTGACGCAGCTCTCAGAGAATCCATTACGAATGAGGCATATGAGCGCGCAAAGAAATTTAGTGTAGATGCTACAGTGACAAATCTCCTCGAGCACATGAATGTAATTCTGAAGAAAAATATTTTACTCATGATTGGTACTGATAGGCATGCGTTCGATGAGCATTCGGCGACACATATGAGGCTAGTAAAATATGGAGAATTTGCTGAACACATAATATTTATTATCCCGACTTTACGTAGAGATAGATTTGCTATACTCAAAAAAGATAATTGTCTATTTATCCCTACCAATTCTGTCTCAAAGCTTTTCTATCCATTTGATATTATTCGAAAAGCATTTGAGTATAAAAAACACATTGCAGTTGTCTCACCTCAAGATCCAGGATTTCTTGGAATCATTGGACTCATCATTGCTTGGTATACCGGCTCGAAGCTCTATCTCCAGCTTCATACAGATATGTTCTCGCCATGGTATGGGAGAAGTACGAGAAAGAAGATTGAGCAGTTCTTTGCTCGTATGACAATAAGAAGTGCTGATAAAATTCGCGTTGTCTCAGAGAAAGTTAGAGAAAGCATTCAAGCGTATACCAATGCACCAATATCACTCTTACCGATCTATGTTCGAGGAGCTACAGAGTATACTAATAGGGAACAAGTAAGACCATTCACATTTCTTGTCGTTGCTCGGCTTGAGCCTGAAAAAAATGTCGAAGCGTCTCTTGAGGCATTTGCAGAACTTGCCAAAGAGAAAGGCAATGTTCGCCTTGTTATAGTTGGGGATGGTTCTCTACGAGAAAAGATTTCGAATATGATCAAAAGTTTTGAATTAGGCGAAAGAGTGGTTATGGCTGGTTGGGAAAAACCAGATACATACTACCTAGATGCAGATGTATTTGTTCAAACATCGTATTTTGAAGGCTACGGTATGGCGCTTGTTGAAGCAATGAGCCGTGGAATTCCATCAATCTCTACAGACGTTGGCGTCGCGAAAAGCATTATTATAGATGGAGTTCAATCATATCTGTGTCCTGTGAATGATAAGGTGTGTTTACTCGAGAGAATGCGGGTATTGAGCCGAGAAGCTGAGGTACGTGAAGCCATGCAAGAATATTTAAAAGCCCATCCAATTTCTCTGCCCTATTCGAGTGAGGAGGAATATCTGAGACAATTACAGCAATTCTTTAGCATATGAAATTACTCATTATTACCCAAACAGTAAATCAGCATGATCCACACTTAGGATTTTTTCATGCGTGGATTAGTGAGTTTGCAGCTCAAGTAGAGACCCTTGAGATTATTTGCCTTGAGAAAGGCGTGTGCCAATTTCCTAAGAATGTCACCGTACATTCACTTGGTAAAGAAGAGGGAAGGAATGTGGTCAAATACCTCTCTCGTTTTTTTTCTCTTATTTTTAGACTTCACTATGACAAAGTGTTTGTGCATATGAATCCGATCTATGTGGTGTTGGGTGGATTCTTTTGGAAGTTACAAGGGAAGAAAATTGTACTTTGGTACACACACAAATCTGTTGATTTGAAATTACGCATTGCCGAGATATGGTCGGATATTATTTTTACTGCATCGAAAGAGAGTTTCAAGCTCTCAAGCAAGAAACTTTTTATTACCGGACATGGGATTGATACGGAATTCTATAAGCCAATTTCTGAGAAAGTTACAAGTGATACATTTCGAGTACTTTCAATTGGACGAATCTCAAGAACAAAAGGACACCATAATATAATTTTGGGTGTACTGAGCTTGAAAGAGCAGGGCATACCTATCTCACTTGCTATTGTTGGAGGAACTATTACTAGGGATGATGAACGATATCAAGAAGAATTACAACGTATGATATTAGAGAAGAAGCTCCAGGGAGTAGTTACACTCGTGGGTGCACGCTCACCAGAGAAGTCTCTCCCATATTTCCAAAGTGCTGATGTCTACGTGAATGCAAGTCGGACTGGAAGTCTTGATAAGGCAGTACTTGAAGCAATGTCATGTGGCGTTATTCCGCTCACTTCAAATATTGGCATAAAAGATATGCTTACGAAGTTTGATCCACATTTTGTTTTTGAAGAGGGAAATATTGACGATCTTGCCTCAAAACTTGAGTATATTTGGAAGCTTCCAATGAAGAAGGAAATGGGTCAGCAGCTCCGGGATGAAGTTTCTACTCACCATAGTCTACGATCCCTCATTACTACTCTCATCAGTACACTTAACGCACACATATGAAAATCTGCTTCTTCGGAATCTTTAATCCCGCATACTCGCGTAATAGCGTCCTTATTCATGGATTAGAAGAGAACGGCTGTGAAGTGGTGCTCTGTCGGGTTGACCCGAAAATCCATAAGGGCTTAGCGAAATATAGCTCACTCATTCGGCAATTCAGAAAAATTAAGAATGAAAAGTTCGACCATGTTATCGTGGCGTTTCCAGGACATTCTGTGGTATGGCTCGCATGCCTTTTATTTGGTAGAAAAAAAGTAATTTTTGATCCATTTGTCTCACTCTATAATTCAGAAGTAGAGGATAGAAGGAAAGTGAGAAGTTTCTCGTTACGCGCTCTCTACTATTGGTTTTTAGATTGGTATTCGCTCCATCTTCCAAGTACGCTTCTCATAGACACGGAGACACATTTAGATTTCATGAGGAAGAAATTCTTTGTAAGAAAAGACAAATGGGTTGTTGTCTATGTAGGAAGCGATGATCGGATAGTGTATCCAATGCCGAAGATCACTGAAAGTGAAAAGATAGTGGTCAGTTTCCATGGAACTAGTATTCCTCTTCAAGGGATTCCAATAATCATTGAAGCTGCTCGGCTTTTAGAGAATGAGAAGAATATCGAATTTCATTTTTATGGAATCATGGGTGCGCCAACAGTAAATACAAAGTTTTTTGGCAGATATGAGTTTCAAGATCTCAGGGAGATACTAAGAGAAGTTGATATTGTGCTCGGTATTTTTGGAACATCAGAGAAGACTGGAAATGTTATTCCAAATAAAGTGTACGAAGGACTGGCGGCCAAGAAAGCAATTATAACCTCAAGTTCGAAAGCCATCTCTGAGATATTCATCAATCAAGAACACATGCTACTATGTGAAAATGGTAGTCCGCTTGATCTTTCGGCAAAAATTCTTGAATTGGCACATAATTCGGTCTTAAGAGCACACATCGCAGAGTCTGGTTTTAACTATTATCAACAGTTTCTGAGGCCAAAGGCATTAGTTGAGAAAATGCTTATAAACATTGCCCATAGTACATGAAAGTAGGTCTCATAATGCATCCATACGGAGAAAAAGAATCTGCTGGCCTAGGCAGGGCAATTTTCTCCCTTGTAAAAGCCATTATCGAAAGTGATAGCTCTCATGAGTACACCATTTTTCTTAAAGGTAGCCATGCTCCTGATCCTGATATTAAGGGAAACAAATGGAAAGTACAGAGAATGCCAGCACACTTATTTTGGCTCGATCAAGGTCTCAGGCACTCACCCGAACAGGATGTATATATTTTCTTTACTCCATTTATGCCACTTTTGCCACTCTCAGGTAGAAAGATTGTTGTAGTGCATGATTTTGCGTATAAATACATCCCCGCAGAGAATCTTCAACAAAAACTCACCCAATATATTCTTCACTTCATTCACAGGAAGTCTCTCAGAAATGCAGATAGTATCATCGCAATTAGCGAGTACACTAAACAAGAAATTATGCGCCATTTTTCGATTAGGCCATCAACAATTAAAGTTATTTACAATGGCTTCACTCCAGTGTGCCAAATTCCAGTGAATCAGGAAGTATCAGAAGGTGGACATTTTTTATTCACGGGTGTGATTAAGCCTCGCAAGAATGTGCGTTCATTGATAATGGCATATGGTAAAGCTCACGGAGAATATAAGGGAAATAATTTCCCACCACTCATTCTTGTTGGCAAAAATCAAGGACCATATGGAGAGTCACTTAAAAAATTGGTTTTGGAAAAACAGTTACAAAATAAGATTATATTTAAAGGTTATGTTACTGAAGCAGAATTGAGATCACTCTATCGTGAGACCCTGGCATTTGTATTTCCAAGCCTTATTGAGGGCTTTGGGCTACCCATCTTGGAAGCTATGAACTGTGGTATTCCTGTAATTACATCAGACCAAGGTGCCATGAAAGAAATAGCAGGGGAGGCAGCGCTTTTGGTTGACCCTAATAATGTTGCCTCAATTGCAGATGGTCTGAAAACTATCTTTGAGCATCCAGAACGAAGGCATGAGCTTATTGAAAAGGGTTTTCGGCAGGAAAAGATGTTCTCTTGGAAGCGTGCTGCAGAGAAATACCATGAAGTAATACATCTTTATGAATAATAAACCAAAGAGAATACTTTTTTTTATGGTTTCTCTCCAGAGTGGTGGAGGGGAGCGCGTGACTACTGACCTCATAAGCTATTTTATAGAGTGTGGGAGCGAAGTCACTTTAGTCGTCATGGACGATAAAGGTTTTTATGCATCTAAGATTTCGTCGAGAGTACAGAAAATTGATTTACACACCACAAGGTTTTTTACTGCACTTTGGTGTCTGCGCAAAATCATTAGAGATACACATCCTGATGTAGTATTTAGTTCCGGTATCCACACAAACGTGATACTTCTTGTAGCGTGCATGTTTGCAATGGTAAAAGTCCGAAAGGTAATTAGAGTCGGATCTCCACTCACTGTACTCTTTAAAAAATATAGCTCTTGGAAAGATCGCGTACTCATACCTCTTCTAACCAGAATCTTTTACCCAAAGAGCACGGTAATTATTGCTGTATCAAAAGGTATTGCAGACGATACCTACTCTCTCATAAAAGATAAGAGAAATATTGTTACTATCTATAGTCCAAAAAATATTGAAGAGATAAAAAATAAATCACGAGAATTTATACCAGAAATATTTACGATTTTAAACGGCCCTTTTGTGGTCTATGTTGGACGTTTGGTAAAAGAAAAAGATATTCTGACACTTATTGAAGCATTTAAGATAGCAAAAGAAAGTGTCCAAGATCTAAGGCTCATTTTGGTTGGGGAGGGAAGTGAAAAACAGAGCATAGAGAAGGTAGCGAAAAGGATAGGCGTAGAGGAAGATATTTCGTATGAAGGCTCACAAGAGAACCCATATACCTACATGAAGCATGCAGATGTCTTTGTGCTTCCATCGCGCTCTGAGGGTCTTTCAAATGTACTGATTGAAGCTCTTATTTGTGGTACAAATATTGTCGCAACTGACTCTCCAGCAGGAGGTTCTCGTGAAATCTTGGCGCCTGAGACTGATTTCAGAATAAGGATCACCGATCACATTGAGAAAACGAAAAATGGAATTTTGACTCCTGTAGGAGAACCGAAATTAATGGCAGAGGCAATTATTGAGGCACTTAGCATGAAGACAGAAGAAACTGATGTCACACGATTTGAGCGTGATAATATTATGCGTCAGTACGAGGGTGCTTTCTTCGGTGATACTCTTTCAGACAAATCTAAGTATTAGATTTTATACCAACTCTCGCCATATCAACTCGATGAAGATACATGGAGATAGTATGCTCTTTAAAATATTGATCTGTTGCATCTCTTGATCCTGACCATGAACCATAGTCATCAATCATGAGTACTCCACTTTCAGAGAGTAATGGATAGAGATTATTGAATTCATGAATCGTTGATGCATACCAGTCAGTATCAAGACGCAAAATTGCGATTGCATTAGGCATTGTCGTTGGAATTGTGTCTTCAACTTTACCTTTTACAAAGATGAATCGCTCTTTTGGGTAGCCCGTCTTTAGAACATTTTCGGTTACTTCTTCGATTGAGATGTTACACCATCCACCCGAGTTCTGATTTCCAAGCCACATACTTTTTCCAGTAGCTCCTGTACGAATTTTAATATCACGCTCGTCGGGCTCAGGCATTCCCTCGAATGTGTCATAGAGATAAATATTTCGATCAGTCACACCAAGAGCTTTTAATGTCTCCGCAATAATCATGGCGCTCCCACCTTTCCAGACACCGCACTCGACAAAATCACCGGGAATTTTTGCTTGAATTACATACAGAACGGCTTTGTAGAGCGCGTACATGCGTTCAAGTGACGTCATACTATAGGGCGCGCAGAGTTCATAGACTGGACGGAATCCTAGGTCCATATCTTTGAATATTTTCTCTTCAGAAGAAGTAATTTTATATCCACCTAGTCGTGCGAAAATTCTACCCAGATGCCAGAAGATTTTTGTCATCTTGCTACTATAGCTTATCGGAGAGGATTGCTCAATGGAAACTTTGTCGTATATTCTAGAGAAAAACAGCTATATATGATAAAGTGCATTCATATGAAGCCGCTGATGAATAGGAGAGAAATCGCATATTTCAAGAAATTGCTTTTGCACTATGGTAAAGATGGCAGAAAAGTTCGAGTGCTTGAATGGGGGTCGGGAGGAAGCACGATCTACTACACTGAATTTTTGAGGAAACACAACATTCCATATCTTTGGAGAAGTATAGAATACAATAAAGGCTGGTATGAAAAGGTGCGAGATATGGTGAAAGACGATCCTTCCACTAGGATCGAGCTTTTTGATGTAGAGAATAACGCACTTCGTCAAAGAACTCTTCCGATGAATGAGTACGTCGATTTCCCGAAAACACTCAATGAGAAATTCGATCTTATCTTTGTTGATGGACGCAAGCGTCGCCGTTGTGTGCTTCTTGCTCGAGAACTCATCAGTCCAGATGGCGTCGTACTACTTCACGATGCTCAGCGTCGGCATTATCAATGTGCATTTACAGGGTATCCTAATGAGACTTTCCTCAGTACACATTTATGGTGTGGTAAGACGAATGAGATAACTCCGTTTAAGAAATATATGAATAAAGTTCGCAGTTGGCTTTATACCAAAAACTATTGGTATTTCGTCCAACCAATTCAGATGCTCCGTGGTCATGCCCAGCTCAAATTTCGTTTAACGAAAGACTGTCTCAAGTACGCTCATACATCACAATCAAAAAGACGCATGCTTATTTTGATAGGGTTACTGGCACTGAAGAAAAAGGGTGTTTTAATCCCATATCATACTCAGTTAGAACTTGAGCCACAAAGGAAGACTCTTGATGTATCAGTCAAAGACTATGCGAGCGCCCCAGAATTTCATGCCGATATTATGCGCCACGCATCTCTATGAGGGTTTTTAACTTCACCTTTAATAAATTCCCAGCCAAGACGGCTGAAGCAATGTATGCCCGCGAACTTTCTCGCGGGTTTACCCAAAACATAGGCAATAGATTTATGCTTATTGTTGGAAATGTGACAGGAGATGAATTAAACACTATCCCACACCATTCTATTGGATTTAAAAGAAAAAAATTCCGGACACTCTATTATTTTTTTTGGTTGCCATATTTTATTTTCTTTAAAGTGAAGGCTCGCCGTGGCGCATGTTTCTTTTCGAACGATCAATTCTTGCTCGCCTCGCTTATTATTTGGAAAAAAATATTAAGATTTAGCTCGCTCATTTGCGCTGATTGGCATATGTTCTCGGGTTCCTGGAAAGATGGTTTTATTGCGAGGAATGCTGACCTACATATAAGTACCACAGAGCATTTACGTAACCAAATAATTACCGAGCTCGGGGCCCGAGCGGAAGATATACAAACAGTACATGGCGGCGTCAGTGATGAGGCTCTTCTAGAGAGAGACAGTTTGGCACTCAGAAAAGAATTAAACTTACCCCTCGATCAGATACTCGTAGGATATATTGGTTTATTCCGGACGCTCGGAATGGAGAAAGGAATTCTCACTATGGTTGAAGCGCTTACCTATGTGCCTCGAGAGAAAAATATCAAAATGGTATTTGTAGGAGGCAAAGGAGAAGAGATAGATTTTTATCAGAAAAAGGCCAGAGAATTGAACGTAGAAGCACAATGCATATTTGTCGAAAAGGTATCCTCTGGTGGAGTTATGGACTATCAAAGCGCCATGAATATACTCGTTATTCCATATCCAGACCTACCACACTACCGCAAGTACGGATTTCCTATGAAAACATATGAATATATGGCCAGTGGTGTTCCGATTCTATATTCAAATCTACCAATAATCGAAGAAGTGCTTAGAGACTATGGGACTTCATTTATAGCTGGGAATGCACAATCACTTGCCGAGGTGGTTATAGAGAGCTTGGCGAGCGGTCAAGTAATTGAGAAAGCCAAAAAAGCGAAGCAGAAATCACTAGAGTACACCTGGAAAGAAAAAGCTAAGACTATACTAAAATATATGGAAACCTATGAAAAATAAAAATGTTATTTACACAGCCATATTTGGTGGCAAAGATGTCTTACATGAGCCACGCTTCATTCCAGAAGGTTTCGATTTCATCTGTTTTACTGATGACCATACCATTAATTCAAAAACATGGGACGTTCGATATGTCGAAGCTCCGTTTCCTGACCCTGTGCGCTCGGCCCGCTACTACAAAGTTATGGTCCATAAATTTCTCGGAGAATATGAGAAAAGTGTCTGGATTGATGGCAATATGATGGTGATTGGAGAGGTTAATGAATTTCTACAAAAATACAAAGGAGTATCCCTTGCAGTCTATAACCACGCCTATCTCAAACGAAGAGTGTTTGGAATGTTCTGGATTCGTGATTATGGCTTTGCTCGTGATTGTATTTACGACGAGGCAAAAAATTTGATTGAAAAAACTGAATCCGGAAGATATATGGATGATCCTGTACTGATAGAAGCACAAATAACTCGTTATCGGGCTGAGGGTTATCCAGCACATAATGGGCTTGCAGCGACCATGGTACTTCTTCGTGATCATACCGACATGAAAATGCGTCAGGTCATGGAGACTTGGTGGGACGAGATCACAAAGGGGAGTAGACGTGACCAGCTTTCATTTAACTATGCAATTTGGAAGCATTCATTCCCATTTATCGCCATTTCTGGCGACCCAAGGCATAATCCGTATTTCGGAAAAATGAAGCACGCTAAGAAACAAAATCCAGTGTTCTAATTTCGAGCTTTTCGAATACTCATAATGAGCTGGAATGCAAAGAGGTTTGGTAAATGTTTTCCATACGGTTCAAACCAGTTCGGATGAATGTCGTGATTTTCCTGCACAATTTCAAAGCCAAGTTTTTTCACTGTCTTCGTTAGTGTTCTGTGAGTAAAGAAGTGCAGGTGCCCGCGATCAAACACTCCTGTCTCAGCGTATTCAAATGTACCTCCGAGAAATCGGAGTCGATGTGACCATAATAATATGTTTGGCGTGGTGATAATAATGAGACCATCTTTTTCCAAAAGACTACCAAGATAAATGAGTGCGCGTTCTGGATCAAACAAGTGTTCGATAACTTCACCTAAAATAATGTAGTCAAAGGTTTTTCCTACGAGATGCTCTTTGCCGTCTCCACTTTCAATATCTACAACAAATGCGTTTGGAGTGTATTTCTTGGCTAGAGTTATGGCTTCTACTGAAATATCAATCGCGGTAACGCTGGCACCCCTCTCCGAGAGGGCTTTTGAGAAGTAACCACTGGCTGCACCACAGTCGAGGATTCTTTTGTCTTTTAGATCACGGGGAAGAAGCTCAAGAATTTTGCGCTGTCGGCGTGAGTTCATTCGGTAGACAGTCGATTTGGCGTAGTGGTCAGATATTTGTGACATGGGGCTATTGTACGGAAAAAATCAGAAATCGTACACATATTGTCTTTTGTATTGTGTCAGACTGATAGGTATTATATAATCGAGCGCATGTGTCACATCAGTTGTATACTCTTTGGAGTTAATCACTTATCGAGCGAGGATATTCTTGGCAAATCAGTACTCGATATTGGTTCATATAATTATAATGGAAACTTTGCCCAAGTAGTGAAGCGATTAAAGCCTTCGAAGTTTGTTGGTATTGATATGCTGCCTGGTCCAGGTGTGGATATTGTCTGCCTCGGTGAAGATGCAGTAAAGACATTTGGTAAAGAGTCATTCGATGTGGTGATTGCAAGCGAGCTCATGGAGCACGCGAGAGAGTGGCGCGATGTCATTTCAAATATTAAAAATGTCTGTAAACCAGGCGGGCTTCTCATCATCACAACTCGCTCAAAAGGTTTCAAACTCCACGGCTACCCACATGACTACTGGCGTTATGAGCTTTCAGATATGCGTGAGATTTTCTCTGATTGTACGATTGAAGTGCTCGAAAGTGATCCAGAAGCACCGGGAGTATTTCTCCGAGCGATTAAACCAGTAGATTTTAAAGAGAATAATCTTGCGAGCATTGAGCTCTACTCAATCATCGAGAAAAGACGTATCAAAAATATTGATGAAGCAAAGGAAAAAATATTTCAGAGAAAATATGGTTTCTATCGAAAACTCCTCCGCATGAAACGACGATTCGAAGGCGGGCTCTATCAGCTCTGTAAGAAAGTACTCTCCTTCTAGTCTTCTAGTAGTATCTCGATTCTTTTTTGATACGTATCATTTTTTAAAGCAATCTCTCGTGATTCTTTGGCGAGTGTTGCACGTTCTTCCTCATGACTTAAAAAATAAGTGACTTTTTCCAAGAGTTCTTCTTTTGATCTGAAAAGTGCAATTGTATCTCCAAATTCATTTTTTATATTTTCTCTATAATCCGCTATCTGAAAACCTCCCGCGAGAGCTACTTCAAATGTTTTTTGGTTTGTACCACTTTCTAGTTGGCTATGGTGGATATTAAGTACAATTTTTGATTGGTTATACAGCTCATTGAGTTTGCAAGGGGAATTGATTGGTCCTTTAAATATATTTTTAAGCAAGGGAAAAGAATGGAAAAAGACTTTCCATTTCTTGTCTCCAAAAAGGGTAACTTTTATTCCATTTTCTAAGAGGTGATTTAGTAGTTCAGTACGGTATTTGCCATCTTTGGCACCTCCAAATGAATCTCCAATAAAACTAACATCATATTTCTTCTCAGTATGTGGAATTGGGTAAAAGTTTTTTTCTGACCCTGCATTAGGAAGAAAATATATATGAGGATTAAACTCTCTGACATTTTTGATCCATGACTCATCCACAAGGAAAATTTTATCGAAATACTCCATCGATGCCGTGAGACTACCTTTACGTGTCGGATTATCTCCCCACCAGCCGATCAGGGGTGTCTCTTGTGCCCGGACAGTTTGCCAGACTTTGACCGGTATGCCGTAAGGAGTGATTACAATAATGCGGTCAATATTTTTATCTGTTGAGAATCTTTTAATAAGGGATTTTTCAAGCCTTGAGAAAAAGATATTTTTCCGAAAAGACTCAATAAAGTTGATTGAGAACTTTCTCTCGTAGCGCACATTCACGTGCTCACTCTGGTAACCCATAGCTTCGAGTTCATCGGTCAGTGTGCGTGACCAGTTACCATGCCAGTGATTACCAAGCACTAGAATTTTCTTCACGACATTTTCTTAAAGTAATAAAGCGTCAAAATGCCATTGAGTATCAGTGGAATAAGGAGTGAAGCCACGGCGCCCCAAATTCCAAAAAGTGGGAGAAGTATAAAGAGTGAGACTATTTTAACAATAGGACTCGCGGTAGTGATGACATAGAGCGCTTTCTTTTCTTTGTGAGCAGTGAGTACAGTGGCAAGAATCTTTTGAGGATAGAAAAGTAAAGTGAGTGCAATAGCCTGTGAATAGACGACCGAGTCGAGATAGAGTGGAAGGAAAAGCTTGTAGAGAACTGGTGCAAGTACAATAAAGAGGACTGTGATTCCTGCAGAAATAAAGAAGAAATAGAAAAGTTTTCGAGGAAGTGTTTTCTGTAAGAGATTTGGATCAGTTTCAGCGAACTTTGGCATCGCGAGACTCGTGATGGGGGAGAGTAGGCCGCTTATTTTCGAAATTGGCGCGAGTGCGAATGAATAGACTGCAAGTTCGACTGCGCCTAAGTAGTGGAACATAAGAATTTTATCGAGTGAAGATGAAATCGTGCCAAGAATACGCATTGCACTTAGATGTTTGCCATACGAAATCGCTCCCACGTCTAACGAACGATTCTGCCAGATTTCTCTCGTTGAGGAATACATGATGATGGCACGCAGTAGTGTCGTTGAAATAAAATATGTCAACAAAACAAGCAGTATATTTTTGGTCAGAAACAATACTCCTACCATTGCTATGGTGCGAACAATGTTGATGATTGAGCTATACCACGTAGATTTTTTAAATAATTTTTTGCCCTCCAAATAGGAGCTGTACACAGTAAGAGAATCCATAAATGGCAAGAATACTGTGGCAGCCAAGAATGAGAGTGCAAGCGTGAGGTTACCCTGGCTGTAGTAGTAGAGCGCCACGAAGATGCTTCCAAGTCCTCCGAGAAGTCCCCAGCGTATTTTCGTCTTTAAGCCTAGAATGACGCTGCCATCGAAACCTTTTGCAACCGCTTGAATGAGCGCGGTGTTCATGCCCGAGAGAGTAGGAGTTGCTAAGATGCTCACAATCGAGAGTACGTATTGATAAACCCCATAACTCTCTGGTGGAAGAAGGTTTCCAAACGCAATCACGAGCAGAAGCGAACTGACAGATGAGACAATATTGCCGATAGTGATCCAAGTCCCAGCACTCGCGAGATACACCATATCCGTCTTAGTATAGGCTTCGGCTTTGCGTAAAGATGAATAGAGTTTTGATTTGAAGGAGCTAAGCATGAATTAGTGGGTGAAGATAATTTGAATTGTCTTGGCGATGATGCCGAGATCCATGAAGAGATTGCGATTTTTGAGGTAGTAAAGATCATATTCAAATTTTTTCTGCGAATCCATAACAGACCGGGCATAGCGGAATTTAATTTGCGCCCAACCTGTAAAGCCTGGTCGGATATTGTGACGGAGGAAATAGTAAGGGATTTCTTTTTCAAGCAACGCGACAAATTCTGGTCGTTCAGGGCGTGGGCCCACAAGTGTAAGGTCGCCTGTTAGGACGTTAATCATTTGCGGAATCTCGTCAATGTGGAGCGTACGAATGATGTGGCCAAATTTTGTAATTCGTTCGTCATTCTTGCCTGTTGACCAAACAGCTTGTCCTGATTCTGCTTGTCCGTCTGCGCCAATAACAATCATTGACCGGAATTTATATAAGGTAAAGGTTTCGCCTCGCCCACCAGAACGTATTTGCCTAATAAATATTGGTCCACCATCGAGTTTAATAAAGAAGATACTTAATATACTGAAGGGGGATGTAAGTATGAGAATAAGAGATGCAATTATGATATCGATTACGCGACGAAAGAAACGATAGAGGAGGCTATCATTCTTCTCGATTATTGACAGCGCGAGTGCATCATCCATGAGACTTACTGGCAATCGGTTTAGAATATTCTGATATGCTTCGCGCGCGTTCATGATCTCACTGGAAATATTAGAGAGACACTCAAGATCATTTGTAGTGAGGGCTTGATTGATAATAATAAGATCAGGTGTCTGCTTAATAGCGGTTTCGATATCAGTAAAAATTCCAAGCACGCGATACCCAAGATAGGCGTGGGCACTAATTTCAGCACTCAGTTCTCGTGAAAGAGGACTTTCTCCTAGGAAAGCGATGGTCTGTTTGAAATTTCTTGAGAAGGCATACTCGACATATCGGCGGAACATGATGAGAAATCCTCCGTAGAATGCAACTGAAAGAATAAGATTTGTTTTCGGGGTAATAGGGAATGGGACGAGGTAGAAGAGAAGGATACCTACAACGAGAGAAGAAAGAAGTGCGAAGATCATATTGCGCAAACTACCGAGGTGTACGCGCATGTAAGTAATATCGTAGAGGTTAAAGATGTAAAGAATAATAAGCCAAAGAAATCCGAGGATGATCATTGGAGCGAGGTGTGTCTCGATAATTTTCTCAGGCAGTGGCAATCCGAAACGAATGACTAGCATGAGAAAGAAGCCGAGAATAATTGCGACGAAGTCACCAATAAAGACGAGGAATCTCCGAACGGAATTCATATATAAGTCTATCTTGCACTAGAGTGACAGATTACGCAACAGAGGATATGATAGGGAGATCTATGGGAACACACTTTGTAAAAATGCTCTTGGCGCTCGTGGGTATGGCGCTTATCGGTGCACTTGGATTGCTCTATTCTGATTACTACAACAAAACGCATGTTCCCCAAAACCAGGCTTTTCAAGAAGACCCCACAATTCTCTAATTCTATTGACCAACTATAGATATTTGTGCTAGAGTATTTCATGTAAGCCAGAGACAACAGGCATTCCAAGCGCAAGCGCAGAAAGAAGTCCTGTCGAGGTAAAACAATATAATTGTTTTCCAGCTGTCGGCTCTACAAGGTCGATTATTTTATTTTAAAGTCATTTACATGATTACAAGAAGTCAGAAAGAAGATATTACCAAAGGTTTGGTCAGTACACTCAAAGCTGCTAAGGTGGCCGTGTTTGTAGAATTCAACAAGCTTACCAACAAAGAAGCTATTGAACTCCGCCGTGCACTTCGAGCTGAAGGCGCGGGATACAAAGTTGCTCGTAAGACACTCATTGCTCGAGCTATCAGTGAAGTCTTCCCGGGTGGGAAAGACACTGCACTTCCAGGTGAGATCGCACTTGCAACAAGTGAAGACATGCTTGCAGCACCACGAGCGGTGTATGAGTTTAGCAAAACACACAAAGAGCAGGTCAAAATCGTCGGAGGTTTTTTCGATGGAATCGAAAAAACAATGGATGAAATGATTGCGATTGCGATGACGCCTTCGCGAGAAGTCTCGCTTTCAAAAATTGCGTACTTGCTCAAATCTCCAATGCAACGCTTGGCGATCGCCGTATCGGAAGTGGCTAAATCAAGAGTATAAACTCTTGATCGCCCGATCGCGAAGCGATGTAGGGCAAAAAAGTCTTAATCGTATTACAAATTATTTATTTATATTATTATGTCAAAATTTGATTCATTTATAGAAAGTCTTGATGGTGCAACTGCACTCGAACTCAACGAGCTCGTTAAAGCAATCGAAGAGAAGTTCGGAGTCTCAGCTGCCGCAGTCGCTTCTGCTCCTGCCGCTGGCGCTGGCGCATCTGCTGAAGAAGAGAAAGATAGTTACACTGTAGTCCTCACCTCAGCCGAAGCTAAAATCCCAGTTATGAAAGTCGTGAAAGAAGCGCTCGGTCTTGGACTCAAAGAAGCCAAGGATATCGTTGATGGCGCTCCTGCAACACTGAAAGAAGGTATGAAGAAAGCAGAAGCCGAAGACCTCAAAAAGAAAATTGAAGAAGCCGGAGGTAAGGTAGAATTGAAATAAGCGAAGCTTGTTTCAATTTAACTTACCGGAGGTGCAGAATTTTTTTACATTCAAAAAATTCTGCCAAGGAGGGTAAGGTTGAGCTAAAGTAATCTTTAGCGATACACTTATCCAGCGACACTTCTCTTAGAAGGGAGTCGGACAAGGTTGAATTAAAATAATTTGACCGGAAGAACAAAAATAAAGATTCAACAATCAAAAACCCCGCGCTTGCGAGGGTTTTTGATTTGTGCTTATCTGTAAACAGAAAACTTGAGTAAGATGACAAAAATCCCTAGTAGAACACTTCAATTAATTAAGAAAAAAACCAAGATTTTTAAGGAAACAGTATTTCTCGATCAGCATGCATATAAGGAAATAAAGCATAGAGCATTGTCTGTCAACTCTGTAAAAAAGATTGTTCAAGAAGCCATAGCCCTTTGTAATAAACAAAAGAAAAAATTGAAATCAGCTAATTAAGAATATCGAATCTAAATGTCATGAGAGAAGTTGCCAGAATTAACCCTGGCATTTTTTATTTCTTTTGGTCCATAATTAAAAATTACACTTGCATGATTTTTGATTATCTGGCAATGTCAAAATAGAAAATTCTTAGAAATGGTTGGAGCTTTTTATACTGACGATTTCTATTTCTGCTTTGAGAAAGGTGACATAGAATCGTTGAAAAATACACACCGAGCTGAAGGTGCCTTTAGTTTCAAAGAAGGGAATGCAGTTTGCACTATTAGACTAATCGTATCCATTGAAAAACAAAGCGAGAGTCATATAGGATATTCATTTGATTTTTTTGAGCAGTTGAATCCACGGGAGGTACATTTATACCTAGTAGATACGGATCAGCAAATTGACTGGTTCTTTGATGAGAAAGCTAGCCATCCCGGCTGGCGTTTTGCATCCTGCAATGTCTACTTCTTTATTGAGGGTAGAGACCAGGGATACTCACTCCAAAAGCAACTTATTGAGAACTTTTCTGTTTCCTAATCATTGTGCCAGTTTGTGCTGGTATTTTTATTTTTACCCTCTTGATACTCAATACTAGATACTCTATACTCATCCTATGCAACAACTCGCCACAATCTTCGGTTCAGAAGCCCGAGTCAAAATCATGCGACTTTTCTTGCTCAATTCCACAGAGCCATATGATGTGGCAATGGTGGCACAGAGAGCAGCGATTTCTACAGCCGTCGCTCGGCGAGAACTTGGAGTCCTCAAGAAAGCTGGTTTTCTCAAACCTAAATCATTTAGCAAACAAATTATATCTCGCAAGAAAAAGAAATCTGTTACAACGAGCGGATTTATATTTTCTGATAACTTTGCCTACAAAGATCAGTTTGAGCATCTTCTTGTCGATGCTGATTTTATTAAATCCCCCGAACTTATTGCACAGTTCAAAAAGGCGGGCAAAATTAAGTTTCTAGTTATGGCAGGCATCTTCCTTCGTGATGACGAAGGCAGGGTAGACCTCTGTATTGTCGGGGATAAGCTCAACCGCAAACTTATTGATAACTCTATTCACAAACTTGAAGCAGAGATTGGCAAGGAGCTCTCCTATGCAGTTTTTGATACGGCTGAATTTAAATATCGCTTGGAAATGTATGACAAATTAGTATGCGATATTTTTGAATACCCGCATGAGACACTTGTTGATACTGGTGGCTGGCAGGAGAAGATTTCGAGTAACCATCTTCGTTAGCTAAAAGTTTAGTTGGGAGTTTTTAGAAAATAAAAACCGGTTCATTATGAACCGGAATATTTTTTGTCTATATCAAAATACCGAGTGAGTCCGCGACAAAATGTTTCGATAGCGTTCTCAGCAGAAGCATAATAGACCGAGTCTTTAAACTTTTCAGTTTCAGCCTCATGATTGATTTCAAGCCCGTTATTTGGATCGCAGTGCAGATCAACAGAGAGAATCTTTTTGAATTCAGAATTTTTGAGAATCTTGCCCAGAGAAGTGAGCGCATCGAATGCCCACGCTTCTACTGCTGCAAGAAGAGCCAGGCCTTTTTCGTAATTTCCGGCTGCCTCGTAACATAATCTTTGAAACGGCACGAGCGAAGGGTTGTTCAAAAACGAGAGATGGCTTAGCTTGATTTCAAGGTCCATCAGCCACAGATCTGCATGACTTATTGCTCCGTACTCTTTTGTTTGACCTCTTGGATCGAGGCCAAGCTCATCCCGAAATATTTGTAGATGCTCGGGAATATTTTTATCTGCGAAGCGAACTGTGAATACACCAAGAAAAGTGTAGAAGGCCTGGTGAATCAAATACCAATCATTCGCAAATTTAACTACGTTTTCTTTTGGCAACCTGTAATTTTGAAATAACTCGAAGGGGTTCATTTCTCGAAAGTTTTCTAAATTCACTATACAAGGAACTACAAAAATATCAAGATTTTGTACTAATGTAAGGACTATGTTTTTCTGTGTCCGTTTTCCCCACTCCACTTCCCGCAAATTGCTTACTTGCTATACTTATATCTGTAGGTCGAATTCGATATCTCATTATTAGTGTCTTACTATCGTACGTAGTAAGACGAAATGCTCTCTCCTACAAGAGGGCGAATATATTAGAATATGCTTATTAATACCTGGGGTGAAGTGTTTAGTGCGTCTTTACAAAATCTTTGGTGGGGATTCATCAACTTTGTCCCAAATCTTATTATCGCGATCATCGTATTCATCGTTGGTTGGGTGCTCGGCTCAATTATTGGCCGTGCAATCGAACAAGTTCTCACTGCAATCAAACTTGATAGTTTGTTTGAAAGTGCGGGCGCAGGCCAAGTCATGCGCAAAGCAGGACTTACTATTACGGTGAGTGGTTTTATTGGTGCACTTGTGAAGTGGTTTATTATCATCGTCTTCCTCATGACCTCACTTGAGATCGTAGGACTCACGACCGTAAACGATTTCCTTCGCCAAGTTGTCCTTAGTTACTTGCCAAACGTGATTGTCGCTGCACTTATCTTGATTGCCGCAACAGTTATTGCAGACTTTATGAAGCGAGTAATCGAGAGTGCTGCTCGTGCTGCAAATGTACGCTCAGCAAACTTCTTGGGCACAATTGCCAAATACGCGATCTGGATTTTCGCATTCATTATCGCGCTTTCACAGCTCGGTATTGCGCCAGCATTCATGCAGATTCTCTTCACAGGCATCATTGCGATGCTTGCGCTTGCAGGCGGACTCGCATTTGGACTCGGTGGACGTGATCAAGCAACTCGCACAATCGATCATCTTCGCGCCCAGACAAAAGAGTAATTCATTTTTTCACTCTTACAAAAAGACTTCCCTCGGAAGTCTTTTTGCTTTATGATAGCGGCAGAAAAAATTTAGCTATGAGTCTTAAACGAAAATTTTATGTTGTTCCCACAAGGATCGGTCCAGAGAATCAGCACGAAATCATTGTGTTCAAGAGAAATAATATATTGTTCCTGCCTTCATATGGGGAAGCTGCTGAATCTACAATTTTGGAGTCATTTAAGTCTTTCTTTGAGAAAGTCCTTCATAATCCGGAATTTTCTATTAGAAAAGGCTGTGTACTTCCTAACCATTCTAATATCTCTTTTTACTATGGATCTTTTAGAAATAAATTCCTCGCGGTCATTTCAAATAATCCGGAGTATGTTGAAACAGTAGAGTATATTAAATCTGATTTTTTTGAAACAAAAAAGAATGGAGTAGAAATCGAAGAAACCACGCTCTCAATTCTCCTATGCTATTTTGGCCAAAAACACCCCTAGCCCAAAAGGCTAGTTTTTCTTTATTCTAAAGGCTTATTTAGCCTTTAACCCAAGATTTGACATTGCAATCGCTTTCGTATAGAATGGCCCCATCGATTATGAGTATATTAAACCTTACACTTCACCTGGCGGATTGAATGAGGCTTTTATAGTCTCGCGCAACCCCGCCCCGAAAGGCGGTTTTTTGTTCTCAAATCGAAACTCTTTGAAAAGTAAAATCCATCACGAGTCGACCCAGATGTGTCTCTGGAATTTTTGCACAGTAGTGTGCAAGGGGTCTTTTCAAACTTGTAGATGGAAGACACGCGCTGCTTGAGCGGTCAAGCGATGGCGCGTGGATAAAGAAAAATAAAATTGTGATTGTTAGATTTCCTAATAGGAAATATAAGAGCATATGGTGGATGCCTAGGTTCTTTGTAGCGATGAAGGACGTAGTATGGCTGCGATAAGCTTCGGGGAGGTGCCAAGCAACCTTTGATCCGGAGATCTCCGAATGGGGAAACCCTATCGAGTAAACCTCGATAACTTGTACACTTGATGTACTTGTGCGTACCCGGGGAAGTAAAACATTTCAGTACCCGGAGGAATAGAAACTAAAAAGTATTTCGTTAGTAGCGGCGAGCGAACGCGAAGAAGCCCAAACCTAGCCTAGATCGTAGCGTGTACAGAAATGTGTGCGATACGATTTAGGTTGGGGGTTATACGGTGGTAAATTTGTTTAATCAAAAAGAGTTATAAATTGTGTTGTTAGTAGAATGTGCTGGAACGCACGGCCACAGAAGGTGAAAGCCCTGTAGACGAAAATAATACAACTCTTAGTTACCATTCGTGAGTACCTCAGGACACGAAAAGCTTGAGGGAATTTGCCGGAACTAACCGGTAAGGCTAAATATACAAAGAAACCGATAGTGAACTAGTACCGTGAGGGAAAGGTGAAAAGAACCCCGATAAGGGGAGTGAAATAGATCTGAAACCATATGTTTACAAGGAGTCGATGCGGTAATTTATTACCGCTACGGCGTGCCTATTGAAGAATGAGCCAACGAGTTAATGCATGCTGCAAGGCTAAGGAGTATAAAACTCCCGAGCCGTAGGGAAACCAAGTGTTAATAGCGCGACCAAGTAGTATGCATAAGACCCGAAGCCAGGTGAGCTACCCATGAGCAGGATGAACTTTTGAGAAATCAAAAGGGAGGTCCGAACCGGTGAGCCGTGCGACACTCTCGGATGACTTGTGGGTTGGAGTGAAAAGCTAATCGAACCTGGTAATAGCTGGTTCTCTCCGAAATAGCTTTAGGGCTAGCGTTGTGTGATCCCTCTGGGGGTAGAGCACTGGAAGATAACGACAGGGAGCAATCTCGCGTTCTCTATCAAACTCCGAATACCAGAGATTACAACACAGCAGTTAGACTACGGGGGCTAAGCTCCGTTAGTCAAAAGGGAAACAGCCCAGATCTCTAAATAAGGTCCCTAAATTTACGTTAAGTGCACTTAAGGAGGTGATATTTCTCTGACAATGAGGATGTTGGCTTAGAAGCAGCCATCATTTAAAGAAAGCGTAACAGCTCACTCATCTAGAGATTTCGCACCGCAAATAATCGGGGCTAAGCGTAATACCGAATTTGAGGGCTTGAATTTTCTTCGGAAAATTCAAGCGGTAGGAGAGTATTCTACGCTGCATTGAAGCGAAAGGCGTAAGCCATCGTGGAGTGCGTAGAAGTAAGAATGTTGGCACAAGTAACCGCAAGGAAGGTGAGAACCCTTCCCGCCGAAAGATCAAGGTTTCCTTGGTTATGATAATCAGCCAAGGGTTAGTCGGTCCTAAGAGGATGGCGAACGCCGGACTCGATGGACAGAAGGTTAATATTCCTTCACTTCGTATGTATTCGATGGAGAGACAGAGTGTAGTATGCGTAGCCCCTTTATTGGATTGGGGTAGATGCTGTCAGGATATCTTCTAGGCAAATCCGGAAGAGACCGCTTTAGTGCGGGCTATCCAAGCAGAGTGTAAATGGGGCGGTTCGCCGTCTTAAATTATGCAAAGCACGCTCTCGAGAAAAACTTCTAAGGTTCATATATACGAAACCGTACCGCAAACCGACACAGGTGATCAGGTCGAGTAGACCAAGGCGAACGGGTGAGTGGTCCCCAAGGAACTCGGCAAAAAATCAGCCGTAACTTCGGGATAAGGCTTCCCTGTGCATCACACAGTGTGTGATACCAGTTTCAAGTTACGAGTTTCAAGTTACTAGTTAAATTTAATTCGTAATTCTTAATTCGTAATTCGCAACTGAGCATCATGCTTTGCGTGATGCATGGGGCGCAGCGAAAGTATTCCTGCTAACTGTTTACCAAAAACACAGCTCCCTGCGAACTCGTAAGAGGATGTATAGGGGGTGACGCCTGACCAATGCCAGAAGGTCAACCAATGACGGTGCGATTATATCAAGCTGATCGTTGTAAGCCCTGGTGAATGTCGGCCGTAACTATAACGGTCCTAAGGTGTTGAAATTTTCGCAAGAAGATTTCAACAGGACTGGGACTGTTATAGAACACAAGTAAACGAGTTAATTAAAAATTTAGAACACATTCGAGCTACCTGCTTCACAGTAATGTGAACCAGTCCAATCATGACTAACGAGAGACCAGCGTCATGCTCCAGTGTTTATGCAAATAAACACTGGATGAAGAAAGAGTCCTTCTTGAGGTATAGAAGAGCGAAGTACCTTGTCGGGTAAGTTCCGACGTGCACGAATGGCGTAATAAGTGGGAAACTGTCTCGGGGACCAGCCCGGTGAAAATACAGTACCGGTGAAGATGCCGGTTAAGTGCAGATAGACGAAAAGACCCCGGAAGCTTTACTACAGCTTGATATTGAGTATGTGTTCGAATTGCGTAGCATAGGTGGGAGAGGTTTGATGGGAATGGTTTCGGTTATTCTCTACTCGACAGTGCAATACCATCCTTTTTACATACATATTCTAACCAGCGCGGCAAAAACGCGTTGAGACAGTATCTGGTGGGTAGTTTTACTGGGGCGGTACCCTCCTAAAGAGTAACGGAGGGGTTTAAAGGTCAGCTAGGCGCGAATGGAAACCGTGCCGATAGTGTAAGGGCACAAGCTGGCTTGACTGTAAGGGGTACATCCCGAGCAGGTGCGAAAGCAGGACCTAGTGATCCGATGGTACGTGTTAGACGCGGCCAGAGCTCAACGGACAAAAGCTACTCCGGGGATAACAGGCTAGTTGTGCCCAAGAGTTCATATCGACGGCACAGTTCGGCACCTCGATGTCGGCTCATCACATCCTGGGGGTGGAGAAGCTCCCAAGGGTATGGCTGTTCGCCATTTAAAGTGATACGCGAGCTGGGTTCAAACCGTCCTCTTACTAATTTCGAAAGAGATTGGTAGAAGGACCCATTTGAATCCGAGGAACTATGTTGGAGACATAGTGAAAAAGACATCATCACGGCGGCACTTGATAGCAATATCAGGTCGCTCAATTGACTAATATCGGTGAAGGCCTAATAATAGAAATATTAAAGGTTAATACCGAGGGAAAATCTATTATTTATGGAGAATCATGAAAGTTTAATTGAACGAGGTAATGCTTTATCTAAAGCTAAGCAAATTGCTGATCACTTAAAAGAAAAAGTAGTTCCGTATACTCTGGGTAAGGGTTCTGAGGAGGAGAAGTCATTTCTTTTTGAAAAGCATGATCAGTTACATGCCCTACTGAGTAAATATAATATTGAACCAGAAGAAATAGATATATATCCACAATTTCTTGAGGATATATACAGACATGTTAATAAAAATTCTATTTAATAAATAATTAGGTTGCCCGTAGAGACTGAACGTCAATGTTCTCGTAAGAGAATAAGTTACAGTCCGATCCCTCAAGTAATTGAGGTTCACATGAGAGTGAAGTATTCGAATTCATTCTGGTGTGATGTAAAACATAGATGCGTGAGACAGGTTGGTCTCCTATCTACTGCACTCGTTGATATTTGAGGAGAGTCACTTCTAGTACGAGAGGACCGAAGTGAACTGACCTCTGGTGTACCTGCTCTAGCGCCAGCTGGATCGCAGGGTAGCTATGTCGGGAATGGATAACCTCTGAAAGCATCTAAGAGGGAAGCCAGCTCCAAGATTAGATATCGTTTGAGAGCCCTAAGAGATGATTAGGTTGATAGGCACTCGGTGTACAGCCAGTAATGGTTTAAGCCAAGGTGTACTAATTGCTCGATTCCTATTAGGAAATCTGACAAGCACAAAAATCATGGAACACATAACGTGGAACATGGAACAAAATTACGAATTGAGAATTACGATTTTCAATTCGTGTAAGAAACGCAGAGCTGAGTGCTCTGTTCTGGTGATTCATCGCAAGGGTCACACCTCTTCCCATTCCGAACAGAGAAGTTAAGCCTTGTTGAGCCGATGATAGTCTTCGGGCGAAAGTAGGTTGTCGCCAGAACAGAGCACTCATACATCAAAAAACACTAACTTTTGTTAGTGTTTTTT
>JACCDG011406489.1_pt1 | contig 103069 bp, 138 predicted proteins | sample 7442471 | NCBI WGS metagenome assembly JACCDG01 (sample SAMN15323444, study PRJNA562643) | freshwater metagenome | isolation source: river surface water | place: USA:Blue River Watershed | collected 2017-08-17 | reverse complement strand
TACTCAACAAGTAGCAGATGCATTCGAAGATTTATTCAAATAATATAGATTATGGCAAAAACAGATTTAGCAGACATTTTGGTTGATAGTCTGAACAAAAAACAAAAAGACCAAAAAATCGCCTTTTATTTAGATGATGATTCCGAAGGAGCTCCTACCAATGTGAATGGTTGGATTTCTACCGGAGCTGCTATGTTAGATGTTGCTATTTCTAATCGACCATATGGTGGTATTCCTGTGGGAAGAATTACCGAACTAACTGGATTGGAGCAGAGTGGTAAATCATTACTCTCTGCCCATCTTTTAGCTGAAACTCAAAAGCAAGGTGGTATTGCAGTATTAATCGATACTGAAACTGCGGTAAGTAGAGAATTCTTCGATGCGATTGGAGTAGATGTATCTAAATTGTTATACGTTTCAGTAGATACAGTTGAAGATATTTTTGAAACAATTGAAACTATCATTGAAAAGGTTAGAGAAAAGGATGCACAAAAATTGGTAACAATCGTTGTGGATTCAGTAGCAGCGGCTTCTACTAAGAAAGAAATGGAAGCTGACTACGATAAAGATGGTTATGCAACTGATAAGGCAATTATCATTTCTAAAGCGATGAGAAAGATTACCAATACTATTGGTAGACAAAAAATCGCAGTTATCTTTACAAACCAATTAAGACAGAAATTAGGAGTAATGTTCGGTGACCCTTGGACAACGAGTGGTGGTAAGGCTTTAGCATTCCACGCTTCAGTTCGTTTGAGATTGAAGAACGTTGGTCAAATTAAAATGAAAGTTGGTGGTAATGATAAAGTGGTGGGTATATCAGTAAGAGCACAAGTTGTTAAAAACCGATTAGGTCCACCATTGCGTTCCGCTGATTTCGATATCTTCTTTGATAGAGGAATTGATAACTATGGAAGTTGGCTGACAGTAATGAAAGAAAACAAATTAGTTAAACAAGGTGGTGCTTGGTATGAATATACTGATACCGATACCGGTGAAGTAATCAAATTCCAATCTAAAGATTTCATTAAGATGATGATGGATAATGTTGAATTGAGAGAGCAAATTTATAAGAAAATTTGTGAACTTACAATTCTTCAGTATAAGAAAGATACTTATGATATCGAAAATATGGAAGTTGATGGTTCATTGCCGAATGAAGTAGAATAATGAGTAACTTATGGATATTTGGTGATTCATATTCAACATATAATAGAGAGGGGGGAATGACTCCTCTCTCTATTTATAATAATGTTGCTAATCACTTAACATTAGAACAAAAAAATCTTTCTATTTCCGGATTGGGTAATTTAGATATTTTTACCAATCTTTTAAAATTTTTACCGGAGTATAAAAAAGATGATTATGTAATCTTTCAATTATCTTTTTTGGATAGATTTTCTTACATTGATTCTAGAAATAGCAAAGAATTAAATTTACACGAATTAAGTTTGTATTCACTTACAGATAATTTTTTTCTACATCCTCAATATTATCATAATGGATTGCAAAACAAATTAACTGAAAAACAAATTCAATCATTTAATATTTTTGTAGAAAATATTCAATCAAATCTATTTGATTTTTATTATAAGTTTTTTATTCAGCTAAATCATATTATAAATTTTTTAAACTCTATTGGAGTTAATTTTAAAATCGTTTTATTGGAAAATTTAAATATGGATTATAATGGAGACTTTGTAAGTTTAACTTCTCTTTTAGAAGAAACTAATTTAACAAAGTATATTTTAAGATTCGGAACAAATAACACATTAAAAACAAGTCAATTTTATTATGAGACTGGTGATTATGAATTTCACCATTTTACGCGTGATGTGATAGATAAAATTGCTGAAGAAATAAAACATAATTTCATATGAATGAAAAATACAAAAGTTTATTAAGTGAAATGAACAAAGAGCATTCAATTGTTAGAACTCGTAATTCAAAAGTTCTATTTGTTGATGGTCTGAATACGTTCTTTCGTTGTTGGAGTACAAATCCTACAATGAATGAAGATGGTGAGCATGTTGGTGGAGTAGTTGGATTTCTTAAATCTTTGGGGATGGTTATTAGAAATGAAAACCCAACCAGAGTAGTTGTTATATTCGATGGAAAAGGTGGTTCTCAAAAGAGAAGACAAACTTTTTCAAATTATAAAGCGGATAGAAAAGTAAAGTTCAGAGTAAATCGTCAATATGATGATATGATGACGGAAGAAGATGAACAAATTAGTTTGAAACGACAGATTAGTTGGTTGGGTAATATATTAAGTATTTTGCCTGTTACCACTATGGTATATGATAATATTGAAGCAGATGATGTTATTGGTTATCTATCTAAGCAAGTATTGAGTGAAGAAGAAAATGGATTGATACTATCATCTGATAAGGATTTTTTACAATTAGTATCGGATAATATCCACGTTTGGAATCCACTTAAAAAAGAAAAGATTACAAAAGAAAGATTGATTGAATTATATGGCATTCATCCGGAAAACTTTATATGGTATAGAGTTTTGGATGGAGATAAATCTGATAATATAGATGGGGTAAAAGGATGTGGGTTAAAAACTCTCCAAAAAAGATTACCTTTATTTGAAGGAGATAAGAGAGTTACAATTGAAGAATTATTAAAGGCTGCTGAAATTGAAAAAGATAAATACAAAGTTTTTCAAACTATTTTAGATAGTAAAAAAATTATTGAAAGAAACTTTGATTTAATGCAATTGGATAATCCTGATATAAGTGGAACTACTAAATTAAAAATTGTAGAAAGATTTAGAGAAAATGTTGAACCATTAGATAAAATGAAATTTATTGGAATGGGTATGAAATATAAGATACTTCAAAATTGGACCGATGTAAATGATTGGTTAAGAACTTCTTTCGGAAATCTTATATTAAAATAATTTGGAAATTTAAAAATAAAACTCTATATTTGTTCTATGAGTGAAAATGTGGATAATTTATCAAAATATGGTCAAAGCTACCAAACAAAGGTTGTAGCTAATTTAGTAGTTGATAGAACTTTTTTGGAGCAAGTTTCTGATATACTGGAAACAAAATATTTTGAATCAGATACAAATAAGTGGATAGTTGATTTAACTAAAAAATATTTTCACAAATATAAAAATATTCCAACTACTGACTTCTTCAAAACAGAAGTTCAGAAAATATCCGATAATACTTTACAACAAAATGTTTTACAGCAATTAAAATCAGTATATCAAAATACCCAACATTCTGATAAAGAATGGGTAAAAACTGAATTCGTAACTTTTTGTAAAAATCAAAACTTTAAAAATGTAATTCTAAATTCAGTTGAATTATTGAAAACCGGACAATTTGAAAAAATTGAAAAGATGGTTAGAGATGCAGTTAAGGTTGGACAAACTGCTGATTTGGGATTGGATTATAAAGAAGAAATTGAAGTTCGTTTTGAAGAAGTTAATAGAAGAACTGTTGCTACAAATTGGGATGTTATCGATGAATTAACTGATGGAGGATTAGGCCCAGGTGAATTGGGGGTAATAGTTGCACCTTCTGGAGTTGGTAAGACTTGGGTGTTATCTCACATAGGTGCTGAAGCGGTAAGGCAAGGTAAAAATGTATTACATTATACATTGGAACTTACTCAAAATTATGTTGGTCAAAGATATGATACAATATTTACATCGATACCTTCTGCTGATTTAAAAGACCATAAAGATGAAATTAAAGAAAAGGTTGATAAATTAAGAGGGGGATTGATAATTAAATATTACCCACCAAAAGGTATAACCGCCAATACTATTGCAGCTCACGTTGATATGGTTAGGCAAACTAAATTTCAACCCGATTTAATCATTATAGATTATGCGGATTTATTAGTTTCTACTAATTCAAAAAACAATTCTGATTATGCTGAACAAGGTGGTATCTATATTGATTTAAGAGCATTGAGTGGTGAATATCAAATTCCTATTTGGACTGCATCACAAACAAATAGAAGTGCAATTGATTCGGAGGTGATTCAGGCAGATAAGATTGCAGATTCATATGCTAAAGTAATGAACGCAGATTTAATTATATCAGTTAGTAGAAAAGATACTGATAAGTTAAATGATACCGCTCGTTTCCATATTATGAAAAATAGATTTGGGCAAGATGGTATGACGTTTCCTGCAAAGATGAATACTAATAAAGGTATTATAGAAGTATATGCAAACAACTCTCCTAATGGAATTATAGCTAGTAAAGAAGCTAAAAATGGAGAACTTTTACAAAAACAACTACTACATAAAAAGTATGTAGATAATATGGGATAATATGGAAAATAAAATGTTTTTAGTAGATGAAATATGTGCCGGTATGGCGGTGTTAGATTATTTTGATAATGCTATAATTGGATATGATGTTGATACTAAAAAAATTGTATATGATTATACGTTGATGGTCGAGGTTCTGACAAAAGAACATCAGTTGACTGAAGAATTGGCTATGGAATATCTTTCAAATAATGTAATAGGATTAAAAATTAAAGATGATCAAGGTAATGATATTGAACCTATAATCATCAGTAAATTCGAAGATGAGATAGATGATAAACTATAATACTTTTGCAAAGTTTATAGAATGGGATGAATTGGATTTGGAATATGAAAGAGTAACTCAAAATATAAAAGAGATAAAAGATGTTCCATCTGCCTTAGATATTATTTTTAGATATCATCGAAAAAAAGGTTTTCCACATTACCATTCTACAACTGATAATAAGGTTAGTGATATGAAAGCACTTTCCGAATTTGATGAATCAACTATATTCAGAGATGATTATATTGATCAAACAATGCATTGTTTAGGGTTGGCTTGGAGTTATTTTCCACATTGGGTAGATGTTCAATGCGGAAATAGTAAAATGAAACCAATAGATTATTGGAATGATGATATTAAACTAAAAGAAATTATTAGAAAAACCTGGAATTGGCATCTTAAACATAGTGATGGTAAATTTACATTAAATCGTTTAAGACAAAATTTCAAAATATATGGAGGTAATCAAACTGTAAGTAATTTCAGACCATCTGCGGCTAAATATATTTATAACACCTATGGTGGAGAAACTATTTGGGATATGAGTTGTGGATGGGGTGGTAGATTAATTGGATTCTTAACGAGTAATTGTAAAACATATATAGGAACTGATCCTAGTGGTAAAACATATGAAGGGTTGTGTAAATTAAATAAAGAATTAAATTTTTATGGTAAAAATGTTATACTTCACCAAACGGGTTCAGAAATATTTGTACCAGAAAAGGAAACAATAGATTTATGTTTTACTTCCCCTCCTTACTTTGATACCGAAAAGTATAGTGAAGAAGATACACAATCATATAAAAAATTTCCTACACCACATTTATGGGTGGAAGGATTTTTGAAACAAACTATGGCAAATTGTCATATTGGATTAAAAAAAGATGGAAGAATGCTATTGAATATAGCTAATACTCCTAAACATAAGGATATAGAAAGTGAGACAATACGGGTGGCAGATGAAGTAGGATTTGTATTGAAAAAAACAATAAAATTAGCTCTATCATCCATCGCAGGAAAGGGTATTAAATATGAACCAATATTCATTTTTGAGAAAAAAAACTAAAGAAAAAATGACAGAAAAATTTTCTAAAGAACCTAAAATTTTTTACGGTATATATCCTATTTATTCTTACCTAAATAACAAAACAAAGTTTTAAAGATGAGCAAACTATTTACCGAAAGAATACCGTTTAAACCATTTGAATACCCAGAATACTATACGGAAGGGTGGTTGAAACAAATGCAGGCGTTTTGGTTACATACTGAAATCCCAATGCAAATGGATGTTAAGGATTGGAACGAAAATTTATCAAAAGAAGAAAAACACTTAGTAGGTAATATCCTTTTAGGATTTGCTCAAACAGAATGTGCAGTATCAGACTATTGGACTGGTATGGTAACTAAATGGTTTCCAAAGCATGAGATTAGACAGATGGCAATGGCATTTGGTTCACAAGAAACAATTCACTCAATTGCTTATTCATATTTAAATGAAACATTAGGGTTAGATGACTTTGAAGGATTCTTACACGATGAAGCAATGAAAGAAAGATTTGAACTATTAACCGGCACAACTGCTGATTGGTCACCATCTGATTTAAGTAAGAATAAAAAAGCTAGAATTGAGGTTGCTCGTTCACTTGCTATCTTTTCGGCATTTGCGGAAGGTGTAGCATTATATTCTTCATTCGCTGTGTTGTATTCATTCCAAATGAGAAATCTATTAAAAGGAATTGGACAACAAATGAAGTGGAGTGTAAGAGATGAATCTCTACATTCAAAGATGGGTTGTCAATTATTCAGACATATGTGTGCAGAATATCCAGAACTATTAGAAGAAGCAAAGGAGGATATCTACAAAGCAGCTGAAATTATTAGAGATTTAGAACACAAATTCATTGATAAGATTTTTGAAATGGGTGATTTGGAAAATCTTAAAAAAGATGACCTAAAAGAATTCATTACAAAAAGGGTTAATGAAAAATTAGCAGAATTAGGATACAATCCGATGAAAGGCGGAGATGATTATTTTGAATATAACGAAAAGAAAGCATCACAATTAGATTGGTTCTACCATCTTACAGGAGGAGTAACACATACTGACTTCTTTGCAATCAGACCTACTGATTACTCAAAAGCAAATGAAGGTGAAAATTGGGATGATATATTTTAAAAAAAAGAATTTATAAATTTATGAAGAACTACGGAGAAGAATTCGGTTGGGAGATTGGTGTTGATTTTCCTGATTGGGGTAATAATGAGATATATGTAAAAACTATATCTAAAACATATTTGCAAGCAGGAGAAAAACCAAAAGATGCATATTGGAGAGTATCAACTGCTGTTGCTAAACGATTGGGTAAACCACAATTGGCTACAAAATTCTTTGATTACATTTGGAAAGGGTGGTTATGTTTAGCTACGCCGGTACTTTCAAACACTGGTACTGATAGAGGTTTGCCAATCTCTTGTTTTGGTATCGATGTGGGTGATAGTATTTATGAAATTGGTTCTAAAAATTTAGAATTGATGTTATTAGCAAAGCATGGTGGTGGAGTTGGTATTGGAATCAATATGATACGACCTGCGGGTTCTAAAATCACCGGCAATGGTACATCCGATGGTATTGTACCATTTGCAAAGATATATGATTCTACGATACTCGCTACAAATCAGGGTAGTGTTAGAAGAGGAGCAGCATCGGTGAACATTAAAATCGAACATAAAGATTTCGAAGATTTCTTAGAAATTAGAGAACCTAAAGGTGATGTGAATCGACAATCTTTAAACTTACATCAATGTGTAGTTGTATCTGATAAGTTTATGAAAAAATTAGAAGAGGGTGACCCAGAAGCTAGAAGAAAGTGGGGTAAACTACTTCAAAAGAGAAAGGCTACCGGTGAACCATATATTATGTTTAAGGGTAATGTAAACAAACAAAACCCTGAAATGTATAAGAAGAACGGATTGAAAGTACATATGACTAACATTTGTTCTGAAATCGTTTTACATACTGATGAGCAACATTCATTTGTTTGTTGTTTGAGTTCTTTGAACTTAGCAAAATACGATGAATGGAAAGATACTGATTTAGTTTATACATCTACTATTTTCTTAGATGGTGTATTGGAAGAATTCCTACAAAGAGCTAAGAATATGAAAGGTTTTGAGAATTCAGTTCGTTCAGCGGAAAGAGGTAGAGCATTGGGGTTAGGAGTATTGGGATGGCATACTTATTTACAACAAAAAGGATTACCATTTGAAGGTTTGCAAGCTCAATTTGAAACTCGTAAGATTTTCTCTCAAATGAAGATTGAATCTGAAAGAGCAAGTAGAGATTTAGCAGCAGAATATGGTGAACCATTGTGGTGTAGAGAAAGTGGATTCAGAAACACACACTTAAGAGCAGTAGCACCTACGGTATCAAACTCTAAATTGAGTGGTAATGTAAGTAGTGGTATTGAACCTTGGGCAGCAAACGTATTCACCGAACAAACTGCAAAGGGAACTTTTATCAGAAAGAATCCTGAATTGGAAAGAGTACTTCGTAAGATTGGTAAAAACACCAAAGAAGTATGGGATAAGATTTTAGCAGACGGTGGTTCGGTTCAAGATTTAGAATTCTTAGATGAGTGGTGTTTCTTAGATGGTAAATTAGTTGAGTGTAATGAAGTTACTGAAGAATCTCACAAAGGTAGATGTAATTCAGTTAAGGATGTATTTAAAACATTCAAAGAAATTAATCAATTGGATTTAGTAAGACAAGCTGGTGTAAGACAACAATATATCGACCAGGCAGTTTCTTTAAATTTGGCATTTCCTGCAACCGCAGAACCAAAGTGGGTTAATCAAGTTCACTTAGAAGCATGGAAGCAAGGTGTTAAAACACTTTATTATATGAGAACTGAAAGTGTATTAAGAGGTGATATTGCGGCAAAGGCAATGGATCCAGAATGTGTAAGTTGTGAAGGTTAATAATTTAAAATAAAAATAATATGATTACGGTAAAAAAATTTAGTGCAAGTTGGTGTGGCCCATGTAGAACATTAAAGCCAGTATTTGAAGATGTGAAGAGTGGATTTTCAAATGTGATATTTGAAGATGTGGATGTAGATGAAAACTTTGAATTAGCAGGTAAATATGGAATTCGTTCAGTACCTACTGTTGTTATTGAAAAAAATGGAGTAGAGGTAAGTAGATTTACAGGTGTTCAATCAAAATTAGCATATACAAACGCTATTAATGAAAATCTCTAATAAATTGGAGATTTCAAAAAATATTTGTATATTTGTTACATTAAAATTAAGGTTATATGAAATTTTGGGAAGGTGTAGACCCACAATCCTCTAGGAAAGTATTGATAGTACCAAACATAACAAATCTTTCCAATTTAGAAAAAGACTCTTTTATAGATGTGATTTATAATCATATAACTTCTTTAAATAAAGAGGGTGATTATTTCTTTCATTTAATTTTACCACAACCCGTTGGTAAATTAAATCTTTCAAATGTAAAACAACATTTAGTTGAAATTTCTGGCAATATATTGGCAATGAGAGTTTTATTTCCAAAAGAAATTATTAAACTCTTAAAAGAAGTAGATTATGATGTAGTATATTGTCATATGCCCGATTGGTTTCAGGTTGCTAGATTTACACAAAAAGAAATTGTGGGATACTCTCATTGGTTTGAAATGAGAAGTTGTAATGCCGAAGATAGATTAGCTAACTTTAGAAATTTAGTTGTATCACTTTATCATACAACTAGAATGAAATGTTGTTACTTAAATACACAAGAACAAAAAGATAAAATTTTAGAAGAGGCAAGAGAGTGGTACAATGATAATATTGTAAAAGTATTAGATGAAAAACTTGTAGTTTGGAATTTAGGAGTGCCATCTGATAAAATTATAGATACACCCGTTGAGCAAAAGGAAAACATAATTGTTTTTAATCATAGATGTATAGTAAATAAGGGGTATCCAAACTTTATTAAGTTAATGAAAGAGTATAGAGAAAGAAGACAAGATTTTACTGTATGGCTTCCTCAATTGGATGAATCGGTAGAAGAAAGTTGGATGGATAACTCTAAATTTAATAAAGAAGATTATTATAAAAAAATACAAAAATGTAAGGTTGGTGTTCAAATGAGACAAACTCATTATGGATGGAGTGTGGCTGCAACTGATTGTATGATGAATGGAACTCCTATGATATTTCAGGAATCTGAATGTTATAAAGAAATAGACCCAACTGCTCAATTTTTTAAATATAAAAAAGATTTATTTGATTTATTAGATAGAATGTTGGATGATGAAGAGTATAGAAAAGAATATGAATTAAAGGCATTAATCAGAAGTAAAGAATTGGTAAACAATGATGTTAAAATGATTAAAGACCTTCACTCAAAATTAAATTAATGTATCAAAATATCTATTTTCAAAGAAACAATAATACAATTCACGTTTGGGATGATGTAAAAGGTTATTTTACAATGCCTTATCAACGTTATGCTTTTAAACCAGCTGCTAATGGAGAATGGGAATCTATTTATGGCGATAAATTAACAAAGGTTTTTAAGTTTGATAAAAATGATGAATCACTTTTTGAAACTGATGTACCGGAAGTAACTAGAACATTAGTAGATTTATATACAAATTCGGATATTCCATCTACTGGGCATAAAGTTTTAACATTTGACATTGAGGTTGAAATGGAAACGGGTATGCCGGATACTGAAAAGGCACAAAACGAAATTACATCTATTGCTATGCATGATTCAGTTGATGGATATCAATATGTTTTAATTTTAGATAAGAATAGAAAAGTTGATAAAAAGGAAACTGATAGTGTTGCTATTTTACCTTTTGATACTGAATATGATTTACTTCAAAAATTCTTAACAATCTATGAATCAATTTCTCCCACCATTTTAACAGGTTGGAATATTGACTTCTTTGATATTCCATATCTTTATAATAGACTAAAAAATGTTGTAGGAGAAAGAAATGCAAAAAGATTATCTCCTATTAAGGAAATGTTTTTTTCACCTTATAGAAAAAGATGGTTTATAGGAGGAGTATCTGCATTAGATTATCTTACATTATATCAAAAATACAACTATAAAGAATTGGATAACTATCGTTTGGATACGGTAGCTAGAATTGAATTAGGTAGAGGTAAAGTTGAATATACCGGTAACTTGGATGAGTTATTTAAAAACGATATTGAAAAATTCATCGAATATAACTTAGAAGATGTTAGGTTGGTGGTTGATATGGATAAGAAACTCCAATTCATAGAATTAGTTAGAGGTATTTGTCATGCCGGCCATATTGCTTATGATGATTTTATCTTTGCGGGTAGAATTATGGAAGGGGCACTTTTATGTTTTTTAAGACAAAGAGGGTTAGTTGCCTCTAATAAAATGAAGAAAGAAGACTCGGATGCACAAATTGATGCGATGAGAGAAAGTGGTGGAATTGATGATAGTGCTAAAGATGAGAAATTTATTGGTGCATATGTAAAAGACCCAATTGTAGGAAAACATGATTGGATATACGACTTGGATTTAACATCTCTATATCCATCTATCATTATGAGTTTAAACATTTCTCCTGAAACCAAAATGACAAAGGTTGAAGATTGGGATATTGAACGATATATCAAAGGATTGGATGAAAGTTACACTATAATGGGTAAGACCGTTAGTAGAGATAGGTTTCAACAATTTATAAAAGATAATGATTATGCTATTTCATCAAATGGTGTAATTTATAGAAGAGATAAAAAAGGTTGTATTCCATCTATATTAGAAGAATGGTTTCAAAAGAGGGTAGAGTATCGTAAGTTGGAAAAGAAGTATGGTGAAGAAGGTGATAAAGAACAATATGCATTCTATGGTAAAAGACAGTTGGTACAAAAAATCTTACTTAACTCACTATATGGTGTATTAGGATTACCATCATTTCGTTTCTATGATATCGATAATGCGGAAGCAGTAACCACAACAGGTCAGACGGTAATTAAAAATACTGCTAATATGTTGAATATAAAGTATAATAAAGAATTGGGAACAAAAGATGTTGATTATAACATTTACATCGATACCGATTCAGTATTCTTTTCATCAGTACCTTTATTAGACCATAGGTTTCCAAATTGGAGAAAAGAAAACGATGAAGAAATTGCTTTAAAAGTGGATGCTATTGCAGGAGAGAGCCAAAATTTCTTAAATAACTTTTATGATATGTTGGCATCAAAAGCATTTAACATTGATACTCATAGATTACAAATTAAAAAGGAGTTTGTATCAAAAGCAGGATTTTGGGTAGCAAAGAAACGATATGCTCAATGGATTATTGCAGAGAATGGTATTAAATGTGACCAATTGCAAGTAAAAGGATTGGATGTAGTTCGTTCTTCATTCCCTCAATCGTTTAAAGATTTTATGAAGCAAACTCTTATCGATATTCTAAGAGGGGAAACTAAAGAAACTATGGATGAAAAAATCATTACATTTAAAGGAACTCTCCCATTGGTTAAACCCTATAATATCGCAAAAAGTAGTTCGGTAAAAGAACTTTCAAAATATACTCCCGCAAAAGGTGCAATGTTCCAATTCCTTAAAGGAACTCCGGCGCATGTTAAAGCTGCTTGGACATACAATCAATTGTTGAAGCACTTTAACTGTGGGTTTAAATATTCTCCTATGAGAAATGGTGATAAGATGAAATGGGTATATCTAAAACAAAATCCATTGGGATTAGAAACAATTGCTTTTAAAGGAGCAGATGACCCGGAAGAAATTGAATCCTTTGTTAAAAACTACATAGATTATGATAAAATCTTTGAAAGTGAAATGCAGAACAAATTAGAAGATTTTTATAGAGCATTAGGATGGGGGCATTTGCAACTAAAAATCACAAAATCTGATAAATTTTTCTCATTTTAATTTGGAAAATCGAAACAAAAACCGTATATTTACACAAATAAAAAATAAAAATTAAAACAAAAATTATGGACAAAAATCGTTTGAGCCGTTTTATCTCTAAGTATAATTTGGCAGGATTAGTTGAATCAGTTTCTTGGAAAGCAGAAAACAAAACATTAACAACTCGTTTCATCTCTGATGATAAAACGGTATTAGGTACTGTTAGTGTAAGTGAATTTGATTTTGAAGATTCTACAATTGGTGTTTACAATACAAACACGTTAAAAAGTTTATTAGGAGTATTAGGAAATGATATCAATATTTCCTTAAAAAGAGTTGATGAAAAACCAATTTCATTAGCACTTACATCTGACTCTACAACAGTTCAATATCAATTGGCTGATTTGGCAGTTATTCCTAATGTACCTGATTTAAAACAATTGCCTGAATTCGGTATTGATATCGATATGGATGGTAATTTTATCGAAAAATTTATCAAAGCTAAATCTGCTTTGAGTGATATCGATAACTTTACTGTTTTATCAGAAAAGGGTAAATTGAAAATTGTTATTGGGTATTCTAATATCAACACTAATAGAGTTGAATTAGTTGTAAATGAAAATTTTGATGGAGAATTAAAACCAATTTCATTCTCTGCAAAATATTTTAAAGAAATTCTTTCTGCTAACAAAGAAGCTAACAAAGCTACTTTGAAAGTATCTAAAGAAGGATTAGCAAATGTTGATTTTTCAGTTGATGGATTCACTTCATCTTATTATTTAGTAGAAGTTCAATTATCTTAATTTTAAACAATTCAAAGTATGAGTTTTTTTGAACAACAAGAAGAACAAGTTCACTCACTTTGGGTTGAGAAATATAGACCTACAAAATTAGATGATTATGTAGGTAATGAAAATCTCAAAGCAAAAGTAAAGGGGTATATCGAAAGTGGTGATATACCTCACTTGCTTTTCTTCGGTAAAGCGGGGACAGGTAAAACAACACTCGCAAAACTTATTGTAAAGAATATAGAATGTGATGTGATGATTATCAACGCATCCGATGAAAATAATGTTGATACCGTTCGTAACAAAGTAAAAAACTTTGCTAGTGGAGTTGGGTTTAAACCATATAAAGTTATCATCTTAGATGAATTCGATTATATGACACCAAACGCACAGGCATTGTTAAGAAACTTAATGGAAACATTTAGTAAACATTGTCGTTTTATTCTGACGTGTAACTACATTGAAAAAATTATTCTTCCAATTCAAAGCCGTTGCCAATCATTTCAAATTGTTCCTCCAACTAAAAAAGATGTAGCCGTTCAAATTGCTAAAATCTTAAAAGAAGAAGATATACAATTTAATCCAGCTGATTTAGTTCCAATTGTAGATGGATATTATCCAGATATTCGTAAGATTATTAATACCTGTCAATTGGCATGTGTAGATGGTGTATTAAAAACTGAAAGTGCAACAATAGTTGATTCTGATTTTAGATTAAAATTAGTTGAAATTTTAAAATCAAAAGATGAACTTAGAAATAAGTTTATGGTTATAAGACAATTAGTTGCAGATAATCGTATATCAGATTTTACCGATGTATATTCTTTCTTATATGATAAATTAGATGATTATGCAAAAGGCAATACTGCAAACGTTATCATCGCTTTAGCTGAAGGAACTTCAAAAGATGCATTAGTAGTTGATAAAGAAATTACTTTTATGGCAACTATTATTTCAATCCTTCAACTTCTTAAATAGTGTACCAATTTTTAATATATTTGTTTGTAGTTTTTTCTCAATTAGCATTGTCGGTATTTAAGGTACTGGAAATTAAATGGGTTGTGGAAAATGATATTACAAAATCAGTTATATTATTTAATGTTCAAACTGCTTTTTGGATTGCATCTACTGCATATTCAGTTGATAGTTTTCTAAAAGGAGATTGGATTACAATATGTGTTTTTCTTTTGTCTGGTTCAATTGGAAAGATTATAATACTAAAATATTTTAAAAGAAAAGAGGCAATAGATGAAACAATTTGATTTTTTTGATTTCCATTATGAACAATTAGATACTCATATAGATTTACCTCCAATTGTTATAGAGGAAATAGATGGTATCAATGTAGTGAGAGAAGACCTTTTGCCAGGTGGAACTAAAAGAAGAGCGGCTTATAACTTTGTATTAAGATATCCCCATATTGAGAATTGGGTATATGCATCACCTAGACAAGGTTATGCACAACTTGCGTTGGCTTATGTGTGTAAAGATTTGGGAAAAAAAGCCGTTATATATGTTCCCGATAGTGATGAAAAAACTGATTTAACATTACAATCTGAAGCATTGGGTGCTGAAATAAATCAAGTTCCAAATGGAATGTTGACGGTTATTAATAAAAGAGCTAGAGATAGACAGGGATTGGGTTGGGATAATACTATGTGTTTACCATTTGGGTTAGACCATCCGATTATCGTTCAAACTATTGCTAACTTTGCTAAGAAATTACCAATAACTCCAACTGAAGTTTGGAGTGTAATGAGTAGTGGAGTATTAAGTAGAGGATTACAAATGGCATGGCCTGATGCAAAAGTATATGGTGTTCAGATTGGTCATGGAACTACTGCTGATGAAATGGGTAGAGCAATAACTATACCAAAAAGAATGCCGTTTCACAAAGATTGTCCAGAAAATGAACGACCTCCTTTTCCATCATCTTTAACTTATGATAGTAAGGCTTGGAAGCATATCAAAGAAATGGCATCACCTGGCGCATTATTTTGGAACGTAGGTGCTTAAAAAAACAATAATATGTATTTAGATTATTTTGATAAATTTAAGGGAATGACTCCCTATCTTCACATCGGTAAAGAAGAATGGACTTACATAAAGAATACATTCGATATTAACGATGTAAAAGAAACATTGGCAGATATTCTTATGGAATATCCAATTCCTTATGCTGATATTAAAGAAGATGAAGCATTGGATGCTTATAAAAAATTAAAAGGAACTTGGTGGGCAGATATTCTTAAAGAAGGAGAATGGTTTCCTAGAAAAGCATCGGAAAGTAATTACCCATTAACATTTAGGGGAAAACAACAATACTTCAGTAGAAATAATATAGGTAATGAAGCATCTAATTTTTTTCAACAGGCAAATAGATGGAGTGTAGATGGTACCGTTTCTCCTGGTCCGAAAAGAACTTGGGAAACAAGAGAGTTTATGATTTCACTTATGGGTGGATTATATACACTAAAGTTTGATGAGATTGATAGAAATTCATTAAGAACTTGTTTGGGGTTAAGAAAGTATATTTGTGCACAATTTAAACCAAATGTGGCAAAGGCTTTATACGATTACCTTAAAGTTGAAAACGTTTTAGATTTCTCTGCTGGTTGGGGAGATAGAGTAGCAGGATTTTATGCAAGTGAGTATGGTAAACATTATGTGGGGATTGACCCGAGAAAAGAAAATCACCCAATTTATAATCAACAAGCTGAATGGTATGAAAAACATAGAACATTCTTTGAAGTTGATAAAAAAGCGGAATTTCATTGTTCTCCTGCAGAAGATTTTGATTTCACTCCATTCGAAAATCATTTTGATATTGTATTCACCTCACCCCCGTATTTTAATGTTGAAAGATATTCTTATGATGATACTCAAAGTTGGGTAAGATATAAATCAATTGATGCGTGGAATGAAATGTTTTTACACAAAGTAATTCACAACTTATGGCCAACGATACGCAAAGGGGGTTATTTGGCAGTTAATATTGCGGATGTATATGCTAAATCAAATGATAGAGAAAAGGGATATGTAGAGATTACAAATCCAATGAATGATTATATCAAAACATTAGGTGCGGAATATGAAGGGTGTTTAGGCATGGAGATGGCAAAGAGACCAGGTTCAGCGGGGGCAGGTGCCATCATTGAAGGTGATGAAGATAGATATACCGAAGAAGCATTGGCAAAAGCAGAAGAAGCAAAAGGTAAAAGATTTTGCGAACCAATTTGGATATGGAGAAAACTATAAAGGAATATTTCAGTAAGTTTTATGATATGAAACCTTACCTCTCTATTGAAGAAGAGGAATGGCAATATATTTTAAAAACTTATGAAAAGGAAGACATAATCGAAACTCTTTCTGAAGTATGTCATACCTATCCTTTACCTATTCCTGTTTACACAAAAGAAGAAGTATTAGATGATTATAAAAAGCTGAAAGGAACTTGGTGGCCTGATATATTAATTGAAGGAAATTGGTTTCCTCGTAATGGTAGAGAAAGTAAATACCCACTTACATTTGATGGTAAGTTTATGTATTTTAAAAAATATACCGTTGGTAATAAATCATCCAATAAATTTCACGTAGAGAACCGATATAAAGTTGATTGGGTAAGAGGTCCATCCGGTTGGAGAACGTGGCAGACGGTTGAAGGAATAAAGACTATTGTAAGAGCTTTTTTTACTTTAGATAAGGTATTAACTGATGTAAACATTAATAGTTTAAAAATGGCTATGAACTTAAGAAAGTATGTAGCATCTCAATTTAAACCAAATGTTGCAAAAGCACTTTATGATTATTTTAAATCGGAATACGTTTTAGATTTTTCAGCAGGATGGGGTGATAGATTTGCTGGATTCTACGCAAGTGATAATACTAAACATTATGTTGGTATTGATCCTAACTTAAATAATCATCCAAATTATTTATCTCAAGAAGAATATTATAAAACTAATCAAACTTTTTTTGAGAGTGAAAAAACGGCAAATTTTATACCACAACCAGCGGAAGATGTAGATTATTCGGAATATGAAAATTATTTTGATACTATATTCACATCACCTCCTTATTTTAATACGGAACGATATTCTGATCATGATACGCAATCTTATTTAAGATATAAAAAAATAGATGATTGGAATACAAATTTTTTACATAAGGCTTTGGATAAAATGATTCCAACTCTTAAAAAAGGTGGAATATTAGCAGTAAACATTTCAGATGTATATTCTGCACCAGATGGTGGATATGTTGATATAACAAATTCTATGAATGATTTCCTTCATTCTAAAGGATTAAAATATAGAGGATGTATTGGTATGGAAATGACAAAAAGACCTAATAGTGGAGGAGCGGGTACGGCTGTAAGTGAATATTATTCGGAGGATTCAAAAAAACAAGCGGAAGAAGGAAAAAATCAAGCATTTGGAGAACCAATATGGATATGGGAAAAATAGATAAAGTAATAGTTTGGGGATGTTCTATCAGTTATGGATTAAATGCCGATAAAGATAAGATATATGGGCAAAGAATAGCAGATTGGCTAGGTGTTCCATTAATTAATTTATCAATATCAGGAGCAGGAAACATAGTAGGTAGTAATATCATACTTAACAAACCAATAGATTTTTTTAAAAATAGTTTGGTATTATTTCAGACTACATATTTTGAAAGACAAATAGATAAAGACCTTATTCCAAATCCATTTTATGGAAATAGATTTTATAAAGAAGTAAACTCCAATAGTTTTAGAGTAGATGAATTTAGAGAAGAATTTGGAATCAAAGAAGAAGGTTTACGAATTGATGATTGGGTAGGATATTGGACTGAATATGAAAATTTCTACAATAGAAAATATTGGAAATATAAAGAAGAATTTAACCATACAAAATGGGTTGATTATTTAAAGGAATTATTTAAGCAAAATAGTTATTCAATTTATTTAGTACATAAATGGTTTCAGAAAAATGAAATAGAACATTTATTTTTTGATATACCGATTCCTATTATGGGATATAAATTGAATTACACTGATCATCATATTTTAAATTCTACATTTTTTGCTAAATCAATGGTTAGATTTTTAAGTGGAGAGAGTGATATTAAGAATTGTTTTTATAATACATTTAAAAATGAAAATTTTTTCTTCATAGATGAAATTGATGAAAAAAATAAAGTAACAGATATTCTTATTGAACCATTATATAGTGGAAATGACACAACTATATGGAAAGAATGGTTAATGCCAGATAGACCATATGGAACACCTGACCCATGTCATCCGAATGAAACGGGACATGAAAAAATATTCGAAGTATTAAAAAAGTATATTAAAAAATAAAAACAAAAACTATGGCACAAATTTTAGGAAACCAACAACAACCTCAACAACCGAGATTAGATTGGTCACAGGCACAAGATTTTAATTGTTCACATTGTGGTGGAGAATATTTTATTAACGCAGTGATGATTAAAAAGTTTTCAAAGATAGTTACTGGAACTTCAAAAGATGCGGTTATACCCGTAGATATTTTAATGTGTGGTAATTGTGGAAAACCGGTTGAAGAATTAATTCCAGCTGAAATAAGAAAAGCAAAGCAAGTAAAGGAAGATTCACAAACTCCTCCACCTGAAGCATCTCAATCTTCATTAAGTTTAGAACTATAAAATTTTAATCGAATGAAAGTATTGTTTATATGTGCATTGAAAGAAGAATCGGATGGATATAATACTTTATTTGATTTTCCGATTGTTCACACCGGAGTGGGAAAAATAAATGCAGGATATAAAACTGCAATGGCGATATTAGAACACAAACCTGATTTAGTTTGTAATTTTGGAAGTTGTGGTAGTTTCACAATGGAAAAAGGAATGTTGCTTAAAGTAAGAGACGTTTATAATGGTGATATGGATGCTGAACCATTAGTACCATATTCAATTACACCTTTTGATCAAGATGGCGACTACTTACACATTGAAAATGAAGGAGTTAGCTGCTTTACATCAGAAACGTTTATTACACCCGAAAAGGTAAAAACATTTCCTCCAAAAAAGTTGGAATTGTTAAATAAATGTAGTATCTTTGAGATGGAGTTATATTCAATCACAAGAGTGTGTAAAGAGTTCAATGTACCTATTGTTTCTTATAAATGGGTAAGTGATGATGGTGGAATAGACGATTGGGAAAAGAATTGTAGAATTGGATACTCTCAATTTAAATTAGAATTTTATAACAAATATATTGCTGTATAATGGCTAAAACTCTTTTCGACCATCTTAATGCTATAACAAAAGACCAGGATCCTAATTACTTTGATAAATTATCAGAGGAGGATTTGAAAACCTGGAGTAATTACATGATTCATAGATTTCTTTCTATGAATTTTGATTTTGTAGAAACGATTTCACAATTTCAACCATTGACACAAACAATGGAGCCTAAATTATATTATCTTTTAATGATTGGGGTTATTCCAAAAGGAAAATATTACCTTCGTTATATTAAAGGTAAAAGTGAAGAAACTGCTGATGAAAAATTAGTAGAACTTCTTAAAATAGAATATAGTTGCTCAAAAAATACTGCGATTGATTACTATAATATTCTTACCAATATTAAAGAAGGTAAAGAATATTTTGAATATCTTAAATCAAAGTATGGAGAAGTTGAAAAAGAAAAAACAAAAAAATCTACAAAACCTAAAACTAAAAAGAAATAATGGCAAGAGTATCTTTTTCTCAATATTCAATGTGGACATCTTGCCCTCAACAATATAAGTTATCTTATATAGATGGGTTATCAATTTCAAATGCGAATATTCATTTAATCTTCGGAACTGCAATGCATGAAACATTACAAAAATTTTTGGATGTAATGTACAATGCTACTAAATCTTCCGCATTGGCTATGGATTTAGATATGTTGTTGAAAGATAGATTAGTTGAAAACTTTAATAAAGAAAAAGAAAAATTAGGAGAAAATGAATTTCCTTGCACCAAAGAAGAGTTAGAAGAATTCTTTGGAGATGGTAGAAAGATATTACAATACTTTAAAAGTAAATTAGTATTATTTTTTTCTAAGAAAGGATATGAATTAGTTGCAATTGAATTACCATTGAATATGCAGATTAAAGATAATGTGCATTTTATTGGGTTTGTGGATATTATTATCAGAGAAGTTGCAACTAAAAAAATAACAATCATTGATTTTAAAACTTCAACTGCCGGTTGGAGCAAGTATCAAAAATCAGACCCCATTAAGAACGCACAAATTCTTTTATATAAGAAATTCTATGCGGAGAAATATAAGATTGATGAGGATAAAGTAAATGTAGAATTTCATATCCTTAAGAGAAAGGTTAAAGAAGATGCTGATTATCCAATTCCTCGTATTTCAAAACATATACCAGCAAGCGGTAAACCATCTATCAATAAAGCATGGAAAGGTTTTATGGAGTTTGTAGAAGCTGTTTTCGATGAAGAAGGAAAATATAGAGATATAAATTATCCAACCAATAAAGGAAAGCAGTGTGATTGGTGTGAATTTAAAGAGAGAAAAATTTGCTCATTGTGGAAATAATCTAACAATAAGATTCTAAAATTTTTTAAAAATAATTATCTTTTTCTAAAAAATAAATATATATATTTATATATACAAAAGAAAAAGATATGGATGTTAAACTAACAAGCGTAAAGATACTTAAAGACCTTTACACAAACTTTAAAAGGGTTACATTAGACGACAAAATGAGTTTACAAAAATTAGTAAATCGTTCACTTACGATGTACGTTGAAGACCCTTCTTTCAAAAACAAAATTGATTCATTTTCAGAATTACAAATTTCTGGCTCACAGTTTTAATTTATGAATAACAAAAAAACAATTTTACTTCTATCAGACGATTTAAGGATGCATAGTGGTATAGCTACTATGTCTAAAGAAATAGTGTTGGGCTCTGTCCAAAAATATAATTGGATACAAGTCGCAGCTGCTGTTCAACATCCAGATTATGGAAAAGTAATCGATGTATCGGATGATGTAAAAAAGCATACGGGTGTTGAAGATGCAAGCGTAATTCTTTATCCTAATAATGGATATGGTAATGCGGAATTAATTAGAACTTTGTTATCTAAGCATAAAATAGATGCAATCTTACACTTTACTGACCCGAGATATTGGATTTGGTTATATGATATCGAACATGAAATCAGACAAACTTGTCCGATTTTCTTCTATCATATTTGGGATGATTTACCAGACCCGCATTATAACAGAGATTACTACGAAAGTTGTGATTGGTTGGGATGTATTTCTAAGCAAACTTATGGTATTGTTAAGAGAACAGGTAAATTAGAAAATGGTAAAACTTGGAAACCATTGGAAGATTGGCAAGTGAGTTATGTTCCTCATGGTGTATCTAAGTTATATCAACCATTAGAAGAAAATAGTGATGAGTTAAGACAAAAACTATTTGCGGGTAATGATTACGAATTTGTTGTTTATTGGTCAAATAGAAACATTCGTAGAAAACAACCATCTGATGTAATTTGGGCATTTCAAAAATTCATAGATAAATTACCCGAAGAAAAAAAGAAAAAGGTTTTACTTTTAATGCATACACAACCTGTCGATGAAAATGGAACTGATTTGGTTGCAGTTGCAAAAAGATTAGCACCTGATGCTGAAATTAAATTTTCTACAAATAGATTATCCACCGAACAAATTAATCAATTACTAAATCTATGTGATGTATCTGTAAATATTGCCGGTAACGAAGGATTTGGTTTAACTACTTGTGAAGGTATAATGGCGGGAGTTCCTTCGATTCTATTAGTAACGGGTGGATTACAAGACCAATGTGGATTTAAATTAGATGGTAAACTATTAACTGCTGAAGATTATGTAAAGATTGGTTCTTTGCATGATTGGAGAGAGTGGGAAGGTAAAGTAGAACACGGAGAATGGGTTAAACCTTTATGGGCAAGAGCTCAAAATATGAATGGTTCAGTTCCAACTCCATATATCATCGATGATAAAGTAGATGTATATGAATTAGCAGATGCTTTAAAATATTGGTATGATATTCCTAAAGAAAAGAGAAAAGAAATGGGATTAAAAGGTAGAGAATTTTTCCTTTCTGAAAATGGATTTTATTCCCAAAGAATGGCGGATGAAATGGTTAAAGGAATGGAAAGAGCATTTGAAAACTGGAAACCAAGAGAAAGATTTGAATTATATAAAATAAAATAAGTTACAAAATGGGAAAACAATTAGAATTATTTGAAACGCCTGTATCATTTGATAAATTAATCGAAAATGTTGCGGGATGGGCTGCAGATAAAGATATCTTAAAGAAAGAGAATGCACCAAAGCAATTATTAAAAGTTTTGGAAGAAGTGGGTGAAACCGCTGGAGCATTACTTAAATCTAAAGATGAGGAAATTAAAGATGGTATTGGTGATTCATTTGTAACACTTATCATTTTGGCTAAGCAGTTAGGGTTAGAGCCGGCTGAATGTTTAGAAGCAGCTTGGAATGAAATCAAAGATAGAACCGGTAAAACTGTAAACGGAGTATTTGTAAAAAATTAATTATGAGTAAACCTTTTTTATTATATCAGGCACCCGTAGCGACTAGAAGTGGGTATGGTGATCATGCGAGGGATCTTTTAAAATCTTTTAAAGATTTAGATTATTATGATATTAAAATAGTATCAACAAGATGGGGTAATACTCCTATGGATCAATTAAATCCAACTGATGAATTTCATCAATGGGTATTAGATAATATTGTAACTGAAATACATCAACAACCGGATGTGTATGTTCAATTGACTGTTCCAAATGAATTCCAAACAATAGGAAAATTTAATATAGGAGTTACCGCTGGAATTGAAACTACTATAATTCCTAAAGATTGGGTAGATGGGTGTAATCGAATGGATTTAGTTATCACAACATCCAATCATTCAAAAGCTGGTATAACTGGAACTCAATGGACTGAAAGAGATAAAGATACTCAACAAATATTAAAAGAGCATAGAGTTTCTAAACCGGTAGAAGTATTATTCGAAGGAACTGAATACAAAGAATTATCTGGATTTGATAAATTGGATTCTATAAAAGAAGACTTTTGTTTTTTATTTGTAGGTCATTGGTTGCAAGGTAATCTTTATCATGATAGAAAAGATATTGGTGGAATGATACAAACTTTTTTGTCGGCCTTTTCAAAATCAAAGGGAGAAAAGCCTGCACTTATTCTAAAAACATCTTCAGCTGGATTTTCAATAAGAGATAGAGAAGAAATTTTAAGAAAAGTAGAAGAAGTTTCTGCTCAAGTAAAAAGTGATGTTTCTATTTATCTAATTCACGGAGATTTAACACCGGAAGATATGTGGAAGTTGTACAACCATCCAAAAGTAAAAGCAACTATTTCTTTTACTCATGGTGAAGGTTTTGGTAGACCTTTATTAGAATTCAGTATGACAGGTAAACCTGTTATTTGTAGTGGATGGAGCGGACATATGGATTTTCTGAATGATAAACAATCTGTATTATTAAATGGAGAACTTAAAAATGTAGATTCATCTGCATCAAATCAATTTTTGTTACAAGATTCTCAATGGTTTTATGTAAATTATAGTAATGCAGCCGTTAGATTAATTGATGTGTTTAATAATTATGATAAATACCTTTCCGAATCACAAAAATTAGGAAAAGAAAATGTGAATAAATTTTCTCATAAAAAAATGACAGAAAGTTTGAAGAACATTTGTGATGGTTATGTAAAGGTTGCAAAACACGTTGATTTGGTATTACCTGAATTTTAAAAAATGGCAGAATCAAGAATATATTTATCTCTTTGGGAAAAGTTGTTTAAACAAACTAAAAAGGTTTCTACCACTATTATGAAACCTGGCAATTTTTACAAAATACAAGTTTATAAATATGCTGATCCTGCTGTGACAAAAACTTTAGCCGGAATTGATACTGCTTTCATTTTTTTAATAGGTAAATATAAAGGTACGGATGAAAAAGGTAAACCTCATTATTATTTTCCTGCACTTAAATTAAAACATATAAATCCTCGTAATTTCTTTTATGCTTTAGAAACCGCTACTGATTCGATTAACGAAGAAAAAATTGATAAAGCAGAAGAATTTAGATTACTACTAAGACAGTTTCCTTTGGATGGTAGACCGTTGTTTACCCTTCTAAAAAAGAAACCATTGATATATGAAGGAAATTATAGAGAATATAAAATGATTTCGATACGTTCAGTTGAAGAACTTCAATTGGATAAAGAGTATTTGAAAACAAAAATGATTCGTGGGTACTCAAATGAAAAGAAAATCGAAGAAGAAAAGAAATTAGAAAAACCTAAAGAAAGTCCGGAAAAATTAAAAAAAGAGGAAAAGGTTGAAAAAATATTAAAACAAAAAGAAATTAATTTGGAGCCACCACCAAAAACTATTATTGAAAAAATAGAGGTGGTTAATCAGGTTTCACAACCAAATACATAGTTATGACATCAAAAGAATACGTTATATGGCTTAAAGGTTTTGTAGAAGCCTGCCACGAGTACGCACCAACACCAAAACAATGGGATGTGTTAAAAGATAAATTAGCAGAAGTTACTGATGAATCATCTTCATCATTTCCATTTGGAACACCAAACACATCTCCAAATACAACTCCAATGTGGCAAGAACCACATTATCCAAATCCATTTGTTAAACCATATATAGACCCCTATAATCCATATAAGGTAACTTGCCAACAACCGGATACAAATGGTACAAAAATTACAACAACACCTGGAGGTAGTGGAACTATTACAATAGCAAATCCTAATTTAGTATCTTGGGGCAGTGGTTCACTATCAACATCAACTACATACACATATCCAAATGGTTCGGCATGGCATTATACAAATGGTAAACCACATAACGAAGATTAAATATGAAAATTAGTTACGCAATAACGGTTTGTAATGAGTTAAAAGAAGTTACTTCTTTAATTAACTTTTTACTCGTGCGTGTAGATAGCGAGGATCAGATTGTGATTCAATATGATACCGAATCGGTTACAAAAGAAGTGGTAGATTATTTGAATATCATATCCGATATTCAAAAACAAATTAAAATAATATCATTCCCTCTTAATAAAGATTTTGCATCATTTAAAAATAATTTGAAATCACATTGTGAAGGAGATTATATTTTTCAAATAGATGCGGATGAAGAACCATCTGAAATTCTTTTACAAAAATTAAAACAAATTCTTACTTTAAATGAAGTTGATATTATTTTTGTACCCAGAGTTAATACAGTTAAAGGATTGACAAATGAGCATATCCAAAAATGGGGATGGAAAGTTAATGAAAATGGTTGGGTGAATTTTCCAGATTATCAAACTCGTATTTACAAAAATACTGAAGAAGTTCAATGGTTTGGTAAAGTACATGAAAGAATTACTGGGTATAATACGTTTACTAATTTCCCAGCTGATGAAAAATATTCTTTATATCATCATAAAGAGATAGAAAGACAAGAAAAACAAAACGAATTTTACGATAAAATTTAATAATATGAAAAAGGAGATACCTTTATTTAAAGTCTTTATGGCGGACACTGCGGCTGATAAAGTTGCAAAGGTCTTAAATAGTGGATTTATTGGGCAAGGTCCAGTAGTTGATGAATTTGAAAGTGTATTGGGAAATTATTTCCAACATCCATATATCTCTACATTAAACGCAGCTACTTCAGCTGAACATTTAGCATTACATTTAATTAAAAAACCCGCTATCTTTACAAAAGCAGACGGATATGGTATTAGAGAAAATGTATGGAATGGAATGGAAGATGATGATGAAGTATTAACTACACCATTAACTTGTACTGCTACCAATTGGCCTATCTTAGCTAATAATTTTAAAATCAAATGGGTTGATATTGACCCTAACACGTTGAATATGGATTTGGATGATTTGGAAAGAAAAATCACACCAAAGACAAAAGCTATTATGGTAGTTCATTGGGGAGGATATCCTGTTGATTTGGAAAGACTGAGACAAATTCAAGAAAAGGCAATGAGATTGTATGGTTTCAAACCTGCGGTAATTGAAGATTGTGCTCATGCAATGGGAAGTAAATACAAAGGTAAATTGATTGGAACGCATGGTAATATTTGTACATTCTCTTTACAAGCAATTAAACATATTACATCGGTAGATGGTGGTTTATTATTTGTTCCTCATGAGGAATTAAATAGAAGAGCTCGTTTATTAAGATGGTATGGTATTGATAGAGATTCGCCTAGAAAAGATTTTCGTTGTGAAGCAGATATCGAAGAGTGGGGTTTTAAATTCCATATGAACGATGTAAATGCGGCAATTGGAATGGAAAATTTTAAACACATTGACGAAATTATAGGAAAGCATAAAGATAATGCTAAATTCTATGATGAAAACTTAAAAGGAGTTAATGGAGTTACTCTATTAGAAAGAAATCCAGATATGGAAAGTAGTTTTTGGATATATTCTTTAAAAGTTGAGAGAAAGAGTGATTTTATGAAGTATATGAAGGAGTGTGGAATTGCTGTATCACAGGTACATGAGAGAAATGATATTCATACTTGTGTTAAAGAATATCGTTCTTTATTACCAAATTTAGATAGAACAATTGGACAGGTTATTTCTATTCCAATTGGATGGTGGGTTACTAAAGAAGACAGAAAATATATTGTAGATTGTATAAAAAAAGGATGGTGATAAAAAAACTACAAGATAATGTTATACAAAATGCTAATGTAACGGAGTTTGCATTATCATATGATAGCGTGAAATATCATACTTGGTATGATAACCTAAATTATTTAATAAATGTTTCAACTGAAACTTTTAATGATGATAGTTTAGTAATGGATTATTCTTGTGGAACTGGTATATTCAGCGAAAAATTAAATTTATATAATTGTACTCCACATATAGTAATGATGGATGCATCTTTAAAATATTTAAGATTAGCTTATGAAAAATTTAAAGATAACCCAAAATATTCTTTTAGATTATTAGATTTAAAAAAAGGAATAGAAGAATCATTGGTAGATAATTTGGAAGGAAAGCTAGATGGAATCGTTTCTACTAACGCAATTCATTTATATCCAACAATTGATGAAACAATTAAGAGTTGGAATGGATTATTAAAAAAAGGAGGAAAGTTATTAATAAACTCCGGTAATATTAATAATCCTAAAATGAAAACTCCTTCATCATTTTTAATTGATCAGACTGTTAATCAAATCTTCAATTTATCAATTGAAATAGTAAAAAATAATAATGTTTATGCACAATATAGGGATAAACTTTATGATATTGATTATTTTGAAAAATATGTTGAATTAAAAGATAGGTATTTTTTACCGATTCGTAATATCGACTATTATACTGATAGTTTACATAAAAATGGTTTTGTGGTAAAAGAAATTAAAACCATTGATATAAAGGCTAATGTAAAGGAATGGTTTGATTTTTTAAATGTATATGATGAAGGTATATTAGGATGGATTGGGGGTGTTAAAAAGGTTACAGGAGAAATAGCCACTCTAACCGATATTCAGAATAGATTGGATATAATGGAAGAGGCTCTTAATATAATATTTGATAATAAAAATCATTTCAATGCAAGTTGGAATTATATAATTTGTGAAAAGATATAATAAATGGCAAAAGTATTAAAAATAGTTTCTTGTTACCCATATTCAGAAGATAGAAATGCTTTTCATAATTCTCCTACAACATATTCAGATTGGGAAAAATGTATTAGAAGACTTGTTAAAAATGAAGAATTGGTTGATTATGGGGTTGATGTGGATATGATCTTGTATAGATTATATAAACCAGGTGAAGATAAAGATTTAGGTAAAGAATTTATAAATTCTTTTAAGGGTAGAAAATTAGGAATAGGTTCTTATGGAACTAGACCTAGAGGAACAATCAAAGTAATAGAATATGAAAATGTGGGTAGAACTGGATTTAATATTATTAAACATGCAGTTGAAACTTTTCATAAAAAATATGATTATCTTACTTTTGAAGAAGATGATGTTTCAATATGTAGAAGTGCAAAAAATTACCTTAAGCAGGCGATAGAACAAATTGAGTGGAGTAATAAACAAAATATTGTAGTTTTTGCACCGATAAGGCCTGCTGATGATAGAGTTCCTTTGCATTTTGGTGGATTTCATGGGGTTATGTCAATGGATAAATTATATTCTATAATAGAAAGTTTTCCTGATTTCGCTAACTTAAAAACCAAATCTGAATTAGAAATATGTGATTGGTATGTAAAAGGGCATAATTTGAAAAGAGAAAACATAATGAATTTATTCGGATTTTCTAATTTTCCAGATAATCACTCTGATTTTGAAATATATGCAAAAGATTTAGAGCAATATAAAACTATTGGAAAATATTTATATCATATAGGTAAATAAATAAATAATATGAAAAATTTTAAAAACAATTCCGATGAAATGAATTGGCCGTGGGTTGAATCTCCATTTTTTCCAGAGTTAATAAAAACTGAAAATTTAACTGATGAAGAAAGAGAGCTGGCAATTCATATGAATGAAAAAGGATATATTGTTTTGGATTTGGGAATGAGTGATGAACAAATAGAGGAGTGTAAAGCCGAAGTAGATAGATTGAATCAAAAAGAAGATGCAAATATTCAACATGCTAGATACCATTACTCAAAAGGAAAAAGAATTTTTGAAGGTTGGAAAGAAAGTCAAATTCTTAAAGATTTGGCATTACACCCTAAAGTAATTTCAACTTTAAAAATGTTATATAAAAGAGAACCATATCCATTTCAAACGATTACTTTTAACTATGGTTCTAATCAACCTTTGCATAGTGATACAATTCATTTTGATTCAATGCCACATAGATGGTTGACTGCTTCTTGGGTAGCGTTAGAAGATATGACTGACCAAAACGGTTCATTACTTTATGTTCCAGAATCTCATAAATTGCCTATATTTGATTTTTATGATTTAAAATTAAAATGTGCTGGGTTTGATGATCAATTCGATTCATATGCTGAATATGAAGAATTTATTAGAAATTTAGTAGAAGTAAAAAAATTAAAAACCGAACCTCTTATTTGTAAAAAAGGGCACGCTTTGATATGGTCAGCTAATTTGATTCATGGTGGAGATGTTGTTAGAAATCCTGATAGCACACGATATTCACAAGTTACTCATTATTATTATGATGAGTGTGATGTTTATTATTCACCGATGTTTTCTGAAGTTTGGAAAGGTAAATATGCTGTAAAAGATTTAGCATCAAAAAATATAAGAGAGCATAAGATAGAAAAATAATGAAAGTTCAAAATATAGGTTTCAAAGGTATAGGTTCATATATTCCAAATACAATTATTAGAAATGATGATATTGATAAATTGGATATAGGAACTAATGCAGAATGGACATATAAAAATTTAGGTATCAGAGAAAGAAGAATTTCTGATGATGAAGAATTCGCCTCTGATTTAGGAATTAAAGCAGCTCAAAATGCAATAGATGATGCTAAATTAAATATAAATGATATCGATTTGATGATTGTATCAACATCATCTCCGGATAGAATAGCACCATCTACTGCATCGATTATGGCTAAAAAGATGAACATCAATATACCGGTATTTGATATTAATGCAGTTTGTACCGGATTTGTATATGGTATTCAAATTGCTACAAATTTAATAAAATCCGGTGCTTATAAAAATATACTTTTAGTAGCTACTGAAACATATTCTAAAATTACTGATTGGAAACATAGAAATTCTATATTTTTTGGAGATGGTGCAGGAGCTGTTGTAATATCCCACTCAAACGAAGGATGGATTGCTACTGATATCTATGGAGACATTGATATACCACAAGCATTTACTTGTTATCATGATTCAAAATTTGATATGAATGGAAGTGGTGTATATACATTTGCTACAACGGTATTACCCAGAGCTATCAAAATTGCGTTTGAAAAATATAATTTAAAGCAAGAAGATATTAAATGGATGATTCCACATCAACCAGGACATAGAATTTTATTTAAAACATCGGAACTTTTAAATTTTCCATTGGAAAAAATTATCTTCAATATGGAAAAGCATGCAAATACTGCATCTGCTTCTATACCAATGGCTTTGGATAAATTGTATAAAGAAGGAAAATTAAATAATGGAGATATACTAATGTTACCATCAGTTGGTGCAGGATGGACATATGGAGTATCTATTGTTAAATTTTATAAATAAAGGTTATGAAAAAAATAATTGTATTTGGTGCAACCGGTGGGTTGGGCAAACAATTAATACCATTTTTAGAAACAAAATATCAAGTAACATCATTAGGTAGTAAAGATTTAGATATTACTTCTTTCGAAAAAACAAAAGAATTTTTTGAAAATATTGAGTATGATATTATTCTTAATATGAGTGGTGTTAAATATGATCAATTTTTAAGTAAAATTACAAAAGATGATATTGTAGAAATTGACAAAATGATAGATGTTAATATAAAAGGAAATATTAATATTGTTTCATGCTCATTACCACATTTAATAGAAAAAAAGTGGGGTAGAATAATTTCAATTTCATCGGTATTTGCTGAATTAAACGTTCCTAAGAATTCCATATATTGTGCATCTAAATCATTTGTAGATAGATTAATTTCAACTGCCAATAAAGAAAATAATAAGTATGGTATAACGTGTAATACTATTCAATTAGGATATTGGGATGGAGGAATGGCGTATAGAGTTGATCAAAAATATCAGGATTTGGCTAAGGAAAAAATAGGATTAAAAAGATTTGGAAAAATAGAGGAATTATTTAACACTATTAACTATATAGTTGATACCGAATATTTAGCTGGTTCTACTATTAGAATTGATGGTGGGTTGTAAAAAACAAAAATTTTATGTATATTCACAAAAATGGAATTTGTTTAAGAAAAATTGAACGTTATGATTTACCAAAATTAAAAGATTTAAAAAATGAATCTTGGTTTGGAACTCATCATATTACTTTTCTTAATGATTTTGATCAAGAAAAATGGTTTGAAGGATTAAATAGAAATACTCATTTGATTTTGATTGCAATAGATACCAAAACAAATAATGAAGTTGGTGTATATAAATTTCAAAATATAGATTGGTATAATAGAAAATATGATTCATCTCATGATGTATTCAAAGAATTCAGAGGTATGGGATACTCGAAGCCAGTTTTATGTGCAGGAACTGATTTTGCCTTTGAAGTAATGAATATGAATAGAATAGATGGTGAAGTATTAGAAAACAATATGGCAAGTTTAAAATCCGCATTATACGCTGGATTTACTGAAGAAGGAATCCGAAGAAAATCGATATACAAATGTGGTGAATATTTGAATAGTATTCATATAGGATTGTTAAGAGAGGATTGGATTAATTTGCATAGAATAAAAGAATATGGTGGTATATGTAATGTATCATATAAACCAAAAAATGATTAACAATGAATAATAAAAAATTTTTAATAGCAGTTGTTTATTACGAAAGACCAAAAGTTTTTGTAAACGCTTTGAATTCAATATTAAATTGTAATTACGATAATTTTGAAGTTCATGTCATAGATGATGGTTCTATAAATAAAGCAGAACCAATTGCAAGACAAGTTTGTTCTTCTATAATAGATAAATTTAAATTTACCTACATCAATAATTCAATAGAAGAAAAGAAAAGGCAAGGAGGAAGTGTTCATGGTAAATATTTAACGGAAGCCATTAGACAAAGTAATTCTGATCATGTAATAGTTTTATGCGATGATGATGCTATTTATCCAAATTTTTTAAATAATTTAAATCAATTATTGAATGAGAAGGGTGATATTCCTTATTTTTATCACAACATAGTTTTATATGATTCTCTAAAAGAAACATACATTGATGGCGTGAATAGAAATGATTTGAGTTATTTCACTAATCAATGGAAAGAACCAATACATTGTTATTGTAAGGTTGATGGTTCTCAGGTTACTTTTGATACAAAGAAGTTTAATGAAAACCAAATATCATATCCTGCTCCTCAAACTGCTGGATTGGATGCGGCTTCGTTTCAACAAATGTTTGACCATTGGGGGCCTGCAATTTATAGTGGATTGATATCTCAAGTTAAATCAAACAATCAGGATAATTTACTTTACAAAGGAGGGGATGGGATGTTTTTGACAAACGATATGAAATCAAATTCAAATATTATAAAAGGAACTTTAGAGTTATGAGAATATCAACATTAGTAGGATTAAAAAATAATTTAGATTATTCACAAAAATTTTATAAAAGATTTAGAGAAGTATATCCAACTGAAGAATTATGTTTTGTAAGTTATGGATCAACTGATGGAACACATGAATGGTTAGATTCTCTGAATGATGAAAATTTAAAATATTATTATTTAGAAGAAAAGAAAACCTTCTCCGATACATTTAATAAATGTGCTGAAATAGCAACAAAAGAATATATTGTATTCTGTCATAATGATATTGTTATGATGGAAGGTTGGTTAGAAAATATAGATAAACATTTGCAAAAAGGAGTAGTTGTGAGTTATACAACAATAGAACCTCCTATATTTGCCGGTCATAATAGACCTGGTAAAATTGTAAAAGATTTTGGTTTAGAATTTGATGAAGTGAAATATGAAGAGCTTATAAAATTTACAAAAGAAACTCAAATTCAATATCAAAATCAAACTTCAGAAGGATCTGCATTTTTTATGGCTCAACATAGGGCAACTTATTTGGCAATAGGTGGTATGGATAATCTATATAACCCAATGTTTTGTGAAGATGATGATATCATATTTAGATTACAATTATTAGGAATGAGGATGATTGTTAGTTTGGATAGTATCGTATATCATTTTGTTTCAAAAACATCTAGATTTTCAGAAGAACATAGAGAAAACACAAAAATTATAGAGAATAAATCAAACTTAAATAGAGTTAGAAAGTGGGGTATTCATTCTTTAACCAACAATAAAAAAACTTACGATATTGGATTGATTATTAAAAATTGTAATCAGGATATTTTAAGATTGTTAGAACCATATGTATCTACAATTTATGTAGATTGTGAAATAATGGAATATATAAATTCCGAACAGCCTAACACTAAAATAAATTTAAGTAAAAAAATAAAATCTATTAACAGTGTTAGAGAAAATGATGTAATAATTAGTATAGATGCATCGGTCATTACTAAAAATGATGTACAAATTTTAACAAATTTAGCCGATTTCATTTATCAATCTGGAACATTATCGTCATCTTCATTTAAAGTTCAGAATCTAACTTTTAATGTAAAATCTCTGAATACTTACGAACATAAATTAGTAAGCACTCAATCTGATTATTATTTAGACAAATGTATTTAATTTCACTTAGAGGAAATATTCTTGGTATAGATGAAAAGAAAGAAAACAAACCCTATCAAATTCAAGAAGTAATTAGGATGGGGTTTCATTGTTGGGTAGATGTGTGGTGGCATAATGAACAATTTTATTTGGGAACATCCGAACCTTACTATCCAATTAAACCTTCATTTTTAAACATATTTGCATTATGGTGTAATGCAATGAATTTTGAAACTCTTATAAAATTAAAAGAACAAAAAGCTCCACATTATTTTCAATGGAAAGGTGATCCATTGATGACAAATAGTGAACATATTATTACGGATATTATATCGGAATTAGGTTTAGAAGATACCTTATTAATTACCGATGATTATGATTCTATTAATTTACCAATTAAAGGGATAATATCAGATAACATAGGCTCTTTTGAAATAATATAAAAGTAATAATCATATATTTATGTATATGAGTTGGTCTACCAAATATAAAAAGAGTATTGATTGTGATAATCCGAAAGGATTTTCGCAAAAAGCACATTGTGATGGTAGAGATGCAAGAAAAAGAGGTGAAGATACAAAATCAAAATCACCCTTCAATGAGGATATCACTACAAACACAAAGAATAAAGTGGCTAATTGGCTAGAAAAAACAAAATACTTCTTAAAAAATAATTGGGAAGAGTTTAAAATTGCAACTGATAGAGAGAAAAAAGAAACAATAGTTGCTCTACACATATTTCAAAGAATGATTTTGGGACATGGTGTATCTGATGCAGAAAAGAGATTTTTGAAATCACAATCCGCAGATGTTGTTAAAATACTTTTTTTAGTTTCATTTAAATTTGTACCTTCTCCAATTCCATTAACACCTATTACTATTTATTTAGGAAAAAAAGTTGGTATTAGTGTTTTACCAACTTCACAAAATCTTGCCACAAATGAAGACCTTAGAAAATGGTTTGGAAAAGGTAAATGGGGTGGTAAAGATGGTGGTGGATGGGATAGATATAATACCAAAGGAGAGAGAATTGGTAAATGTGGCGGAGGAGAAGAGGGAGAAGCATATGCGGCTTGTTTAAGTTCTCATGCAGCAGATAAGTTAGGAAAGAAAGGTAGAGCTAATTTTGTTAAAAGAAAAAGAGCAGCTCAAAAAGCTGGTGGAGATGCTAAGAAAGGTGGAGAAAAGACCGATGGGAGTAAGCCAATCAGAGTAAGTTGGGATAAGAGTGGTAAAAAAGATTTCAACCCACCTGCATAATTCTAATATAAAAAACATATATTTATATACATTATGGATATAAAAGAAACAATTACCTTATTTTTAGAGAAAAACGTACCTACTGACCCTTCAAAATGGCAGTATTATGTTTCTCAAGCAAAAAAGAAATTCGATGTTTACCCATCTGCATATGCAAACGGATGGGCTGCAAAACAATATAAAGATGCGGGTGGTAAATGGAAAACTGAAGAAGGTGAAGAACCTCAACATGTTGCACAAGGTTTGCCACAAACAAAAGAATTAAAAGGTAAACTAATAGGTGAGAAGTTGGTGAAATATTTCGCTGAAATTGGTTTAAAGCATGCTTGTTATCAAAATGAAAATGGTGAAGTTAAAGTAATTGGGTTGAATAAAGATCAAGTAAAGGAGGCGATAGAGAGAGTTGTTCAGGAATATAAAAATATGAAAGAGGGAATGCCTGGAGGAGTTGGAGTTGGGTTGACATTTCCAAATGGAACAATTAATGGTTCACCATCGGAAGATGATGTGGAAAAAATGAAAGATAAATTAGGTAGAGATGAATCGGTGGAAGGGGATAGAATTCAAAATCTTAATAATAGAATTAAAGCTCTTCAACAAAAATTATCAGCTACTAAATCATCCGAACAAAAGAAATTATTTCAGGATAGAATAAAGAATGCTTTACAAACTCTTTCTAATTATAAAAAAGGGTATGGAATTAAAGCACCTCATACTGAATCAGTAAACGAAATAGAAATTCCAAAGGGCTTTCAAGTTCTAAAAGTTTTAAACGATATAGTAAAAACTCATTCGGCAGAAAAAGTAAAAGACCAAAAAACTGGTAAGGTAATAATGGTAGATGTACAATCTGCTAATGTTGTTTTAAAAGTATATGATGCGTTATCAACCGCAAATAAAGCTAAATTTTTAGACTCAGGATTAAATGCTATGATTAAGGTATCTTGGCAAATTATGGGAAAGCGATAAAATAAGATAATAAGATGAATATGAATTTAAAAGGAATAATGAAAACATTGGGAGCTCAAATGGGAGAAGTAGTTTCTAATCCATATGCAAGAGCATTTGCACCACAACCTTCAGTTAAAGAAGAAGTTGTAAATGAAGAAGACCACGAAGTATCTATGGCTCAAAACCAATTGGATTCTATTATAAAGAACGCAACTGAATTGAAGGGAAAGATTGGCGAAATGGAAAAGAATATTCCTGGATGGATTCAAGACCATATTACAAATTCAGAAAATTATATTGAACAGGCTAATACTGGATATCATGAATTAGAAGAATCATTAAACGAAGAATTTAAACATATAATTCATGTAGATACTCCAACTCAAGTTGTATCTAAACCAATTGCTGCACAAATATTAGCATTGGCTAAGAAAGGTGTTCGTTCAAAAGATATTGGATTAGAAATGGGATTCGTAGGTAACCAAAAATTGGCAACCGATGCATTCCAAAAAGTTAAAAACAAAATATACTTCGAATTAGATAAAAGAAATGAATCGGTAAACGAAGATGTTGAGGTTAGAGATGGTAAATATCGATTTTATTCTAAAGATGGAGTGGGATATTTAACTTATGGAGATAAGGAGATATCTTCTGGTGATTTTGATTGGGATGATGGTAGTAGTTCATATTGGATGAGTCATTCTTCTTTCAAAGGTCAAAAAGGATTTGATACTGGTAAGGATATAATTAAATATTTTAAATCAAAAAAGATTACAACTGAATCAGTAAACGAAGGTAAATTCAAAAAAGATGATTTAGTTTATAATAAAAGAACAAAGACGGTTGGTATTGTAAGATTGGGCGATGATAAATATGGTGAGGTTAAAACCGATGCAGATGGAAATGTTAGTGTTGATGAATTGGAAAAATATAATCCGATTAAACACAAACATCAGCAAAATGCAAAAGTAGCACCCTCTACCGAAAGAGAAGTAAATAGTAGAGGATTGTTTAATCCATTTAAAGCAGAATCAGTAAACGAAGCTAAATTAACTGATATTGTTAAATCTATTATTGAAACACCCGTAATTGGTAAAATAGTTGGTTCTAAATTATCTGAAGCTAAGAAATACGATGTTGGAGCCGGATATATGGGAAATGGATTAACTATATGGAATAGAGCAGAAGAAGAGCATGGTGATTATAGAATCATTGCACATATCGATAATTATGGTAAAATCAGTATTAGAGATAAAGAAATTCCATCCAATGTTATGAAAATGATTAAGGATTGGGCGGAAGCAATGAAAAAAGGAAATAAATAATATAATAGAATGGAAAACATATACTCCGTATTAATAACAGCGATAACCGTTTTAGGCGGAGCATCTGCATTTCGTTACTATGAGAAAAGAGCTCAACGAAAAGAGAGAGATGATGAGTTCATCAGACACGATTGCAAAGACCGTATCGCTAAATTAGAAGCATTATTGGCTCAATCATCTAGAGAAAAAGATGAGATGAGAAATATGATTTTAGATTTAACAAAGCAAGTAGCAGCATTGACTGTTAAAGTTGAATATCTTACCAAAGAAAACGAAGAATTGAACAAAAAAAACAAACCTTCGAAGAAACAAATTGTTAATGGATAATGATAGCAAGAAGTTTATTTGTAGAGGATAAGAAGTTAAGAGTATTTGATTTTGATGATACATTAGTCAAAACAACTTCATATATCTATATTACACATAAAGATGGTAAAAAATCAAAATTAACTCCTGGACAATATGCGATTTATAAAGAGAAACCTGGAGATCAATTTGATTTTAGAGATTTTGAGCAGGTAAAAAACCCAAAGAAAATTAAAGCCTATTTCGAATTATTAAGAAGAATGGTTAGAGATTCTTCTAGAGCAGTTTATATCCTTACTGCAAGAAGTGCTTATAAACCCGTATATGATTTCATCAGAGATAGTGGAATTAAAGATGTATTTGTTGTAGCGTTAGGAGATAATAATCCTGAAACAAAAGCGGATTGGATTGAAAGAGAAATAAAGAATCAAGGATATGATAATGTTTATTTTGTAGATGATTCTCCAAAAAATGTTGATGCTGTAAAAAGAAGATTAGACAAATACCCAAATATTAGAAAAAAGATTCAATTAGTAAAGGGATGATAAAGGAAATTGAGGAAAATGGATGTTATTTTGGCCATTTATCTGAAATAAATCCAATGCTTTTAGAAAAATTAGAAAAACTGCAACCTCTATTAAATAGAAATTTTTATACCAGAGTAACACATTCATATTTAGGAAATTCATCTGAAAAAATTGAAAGTACAATTACTTCTACATTTGAAGAAGCGGAATCAATAAAAAACGTATGGTTAGATAAAAAAGCAAAACAAAACGTTTGGCAAATATTCTATACATTTAATAATGAAAATAATGAAGGTTCTAAAATTTTATCGGAATTAATTATTGATATAAGAGAATTATTTTTACCTATCATAGAATATTGTTATGGTAAAGAAATTTTGACTAAAATTTGGGAAATAAATAGAAATTTAATTAATGTAACAAATTTTACCAAAAATTGTTACATAGAAGATCATTCAGATGGAGGTAATCCTAATATGATATGTAACATACTTATATATTTAAATAAAGACTGGGAAGAAGGTGATGGTGCTGAATTAATAATTAAGAATAAATTTAAACAACAACCTAAGTGGGGTAATTTTGCAGTATTAGATTTTGTAAAACATAATCCTTCTCATTCAGTATCACCATTTTTATCTGCTGAAAAGAATAGATTTGCAGTATTAACTGGTGTATTAACGAAAGAAAATAATTTTATTTACAATAGCTAATATTTATATATAACTTTAAAATAATAAAAAATGACCATTTCTGAATACAAAATAGAAAATCATAAAAGTATAACCGCTGAAGTAGCAGAATCGATGCAACTTTTTGATGGTACTTATGCAAGTGAAGGTGCTAAATTAATTGATGCACTTTTAATTGGAGAAGATGGAAGCGAAACTCTAATTCATATGACTCCCAACCAAATAGATAGTTTTGAAATAGTTGAAGATGAAGAATATGATATATTCCTTCCGTTATCAGAACAAAAATTCAAAGTAAAATTAAAATAAAATGAAAGTATCGGAATGGAAATTGGAAAACTCCGTAGTAGTAGAAGATGAAAATTATGAATTTTTATCAGAAATAAAGCTATTTTCTGGAGCAGATTTAGTAAAAGGTTCTAAATTTATGGATGCTCTTTTAGATGATCCACATGGTCCAATGGACGGTTCTACCATTTATTTTATGGATAGTGAATTAGGATTTTTAGAAATTACCGAAGATCCTGAATGGGACGATGATTTGGAAGTAGCTATTCAAAACTTTAAAGTTAAGATTAAACCGCAAATTTAATAAAATGCCAGCAGTAAGTAAAGCACAACAAAGATTTATGGGTATGGTGCATGCTGCAGATAAAGGAGAAACTCCTGCATCTCCAGAAGTAGCAAAGGTATCCGCTTCTATGAAAGATAGTGATGCAAAAGATTTTGCTTCAACTAAACACAAAGGATTACCTAATCATGTTAGAGAAAGAATAAAGGAAATAATTAGAGGAGTAGTTAGAGAAGAAGGAGCATTCGGTTCAGTAATCGGTGGTCCTGAAGATGCTAGAAATCTTACTGAAATGTCACCTAATGATACGCATTTTAAATCAATTATGAAAATGTATGATAAGGGTGGTTCTTTTACAAAAAAGAAAGTAGGAGCAGTTGTTTCTAAAAATCCTAATGCGTCTAGAAATAGAATCATAGATGATTTAAAAGATATGGGTTATCATGAAATAATCGATGCTGAAGATGAATTAGGAATTGATGAATCAATAAACGAAATTGAATACAAAGATGCTATTGATAAATTTAATGTAGATTTGATGAAGAATTCGCAAGTTGAAAGAATAGCAAAATTTCATAAACGTTCTGTAAAGGATGTAGTTAAAGCATTACAACCATATTTGAAAGTTTTAAGATATAATGATAAATCAGTTAAGTTAGTTTCTATTGATTTTAGAGATACTAATAGTGATGTTAAAGTTCATGTTTCTCAAACGTATAAACAAAATGAATCGGTAAACGAAGTTGGTAAATTGGTTCATAGAATAAACAAACCAGCTGTAGAGCAGTTTATTAAAAAATATCCTAAAGTAAAAGAAGTAATGAAAGCTCTTATTTCTAAAAATGGAGATGTGATGAAAGGATATAAGGCGTTTATCAAATTTAAAGATAAGAATGAACCATACTTAGGTGGAAGAGCAGAAGTAACATCTTCACCAACCTTTGGAGATAAAACATTTTATAAATATGATTGGAATGGTCTTGGTGGATGGGCCGAAGTTTATGAATATCTATATGATACACAAAACGAATCCGTAAACGAAGAGCATGATTGTGGATGTAATGAAAATCATGATTGTGGGTGTGGAGGATTACATACTCATTAAAAAATAAAGTAAATGAAATTAAAATCTTTAATAACAGAAGCTTCCGAAGTTGAACTTGGAGAAATTCCAGTAACAAAAGCAAAGCAAATAATGGCATTTGCAAAAATATTGGGTGGAAAACATTCACAAATATTTGATGGTATTCATGGGTATATAGTTTATATCAAAGTACCTAATGGACGTGAAAGAATAGAAAGTAGTGATTTAAAAAAATTATTATCTCTTCAAATTCGTTGGATTGAAATAGATGGTAGTGAAATTATTTTAGGATTCTAAAAAATATTAATATGAAATTAAAGAACTTATTAAGTGAAATCGATTTTAGTTCTCAAGCTGCCTTTGATGCTTATAAAGAAAAGCATAAAGTGAGAGATACTACGAAGGTAAACATAGCTGGTAAAGAAACTACCGCCGGTGCCGCTTCTAAAAAATCAGTATCTACAACTAAATCAAACGGCGGTGCATCTGCTGATGCTAAAAAGGTAGAGCCTAAAAAAGAAGAACCTAAAAAGGATGAACCAAAGAGAGATGGTGGGTTTCAAACACCAAAAAGACAAGGTAACCCAACTGTGAATAAAAAAGCTAAGAGCGGTGCTGAAAAAGCTGGTATTACTCCTGCAAATTTAGGTAATAAGGAATATGTAAAAACAATGTATAAGGCAGCGGTTGAGGCTTTAACTGATTCAAACTTTCATGATGAAGCAAGAGAATTAGTAGCATCTATCGAAGGAAAACCTGAATGGGCTAAGAAAGTAAATTATCCTAGAATGGATGACCCAAATTACGCAGAAAAAATGAAAGCCATTAAGAGTGGAGTAGATAGTTCTGAGTATTGGGATTATGATGATAACACTCGTAATTATGCAGTTAGTGTATCACAGGAATCGGGATGGAGTGGTGTAGAAGCTGCTGATGGTATTGCATTCACATTAAGAATGAATGGTTTCCATAAGGAAGCGGATAAAATTCAATCTATATTTGATAATAAACCTTATATGAAAGATTTGAATAAAGAAGGTAAAATTTCATTATCAAAAATGATTAAGGAATCGGAAGCACAAGAAATAGGTAATTTGACTGGGGTAAGAGTATCAGCAGTTCAAAAGTTTATCGATGATAATAATATTGATGATAGAAAATTATTAGCATTTCTTAAATTAAAAGGGCCAAAAACTTTAAGTAATAGAATGGATATATCAACTGCGATTGTTGGTAAACCAAACAATAAGTTTGCACAAGGAATTATAAAAGCATTTGGTAAATAAATAATAAAATGATAAAGTTAAAAGATATATTAAACGAAGGAAAATATCCTGTATATCATAAATCATATACATCGGCTATTAATACTGCATTAGAGTGGGCAGAAAAACAAGGATATGAATATGATCCAGAAGAAACTGCTTCTACAATTGGATTGGGGCCTAAAAAACCATCCGAAGGTAAGACAAATCGTTTTACCATATCATTAACAAAAGGTGGTAAACCACAAAGAAAAGCACTTCATATACAGGTTTATAATATGGGTACTTTCAAAAGAAATTCCGATGGTTCTCAAACGAGAAGTTTACATGGTGGAAGCAATGAATATGAATTAAATACTTACATATCATAAAATAAGTTAATTGAAAAGGTTATATTCATTTGGTTGTTCATTTACCTCTTTAGATTGGAAAAATTGGTGTGTAACTCAATATGGGTATCCGCCGAATAAATTATATACGGAACTATTAGCAGATGAATTGGGATTAGAATTAATCGATTCATCATATTCAGCTAGAGGAAATAACTCAATTTTATTAGATTTTGCATCAACAACATTTGAAGATGATTCTGTTGTTATATTACAATTAACGGGATTCAATAGACATGAATTCCTTAATTTTGATGAGAACATACAAAAGAATCAAACGTGGTGTTTTGACGATTATTTAAAAGGGCCTATTACTACTGCATCAATTAAATTTGGTGAAGGTGGTGATAGGTTTTTTAATTTAGAAGATACTGAAACATATTTTGATTTTGTAACTAAATTTGAACCTATTTTTTTAATTAACGATTTGTACAATGCAAATAAGTTAATAGCAAAAAAAGAAAAAGAATGTAAAGATTGTAAATTTTTATTATTAACAATAGAAAATATATTCAACCCAATATTTAATGTAGATAGTAATTTTTTTATTAAAAGAAAAGATTTAGTTGAAAGAATATCTTACAACGGATTTTATGAAGATAATAAAGAATATATTTGGAAGAATTGGGCCGAAAGTAATGAAGTAAGTAACCATCATATGTTAAATGATTACCATTTGACAGAAGAGGGAAATGAAAAGGTTTTCGATAAATTATTAAGGTTATGCTAGTTTGTATTAATTAATGTTTTAACAAATGGCAAAAAGTAAAAGTTCATCAACATCCCAAAAGGTTTCTTTTGGAAAAAAAGGCAAAGGAAAAGCACGAAAAAGTTATGGCCCAAAAGATCAAAAACCAAAAAGATATCGCGGTCAAGGGCGATAAGGAGGATACATAATGTTTGTACCAAATCATTTACACTTATTAGTGAAGGGATATATGAGTATCCCACCAAAAGAAGAAGCTCATTTGAATGAGTTTTTTAAAAAATTAGTAGAAAAAGTAAGAATGGTAGTAGTTGCCGGTCCCACATCGGTTTATGTAAGTGAACCAGGCAACGAAGGAATCACCGGAACGGTAACATTGGCAACATCACACTCTTCTATACATGTTTGGGATGCTGAAAGACCGGCAATGTTCCAATTCGATTTATATAGTTGTTCTTGTTTTACAGCGGAAGAAGTATTAGAAGAATTGGATAGTTGGTTTAAATTAGAATCAGCTAATTGGATAATGTTAGATAGAAATGGTGATGGATTTGTATCCGCCGGTAGTGGTAAATGGGAGAGGGGGTAGGGGGTACTCTTTCCCTTTTTCCCCGTCCTTCGGAAGATAAAATTTTTTGATAGTTTTTCACGCATTTCTCAACTATTTTCACACTTTTTTATATCCACCTCATATATATAATTAAACAAATTAGATAGATATGGGTGAAAATGAAAACGAAGAAAGTAAGCCCGTTGAAAAGGTTTACATATTTAATCGAAATTACAAAGAGTATTACGAAAAGAAAGCAATAGAGGAATCTAAAAAGAATTGGAGACCTCCGGCTCAAGGTGGTATCCTAAGAAGAGGAAAGTTAGCTCGACCACTCCTACAATCCGAAATAGAAGATATGCAAAAACAGGCTCAATCCGCAAAACATTGTGCCCGTCTTTTAGGTGTTTCATATCCAACGTATAAGAAATATGCGAAGATGTATGGGATATTTGAAAATTGTAAGAATGAAGCGGGAGTAGGTATTAGTAAATTGAATAAGGGGAGAAAGAGTTGGGCGTTGGAAAACATTTTAGAAGGAAACAATCCATCATACCCAAATTGGAAATTAAAGAAACGATTACTACAAACGGGTTATATGCCGCAAGTTTGTGCGAATTGTGGTTATGATGAACCGAGAGTAACCGATGGCAAAGTTCCGATTCTATTGGATTATATGGATGGAAACCGAAAGAATCACAAATGGGATAACCTTCGTATGTTGTGTTACAATTGTTGGTTTCAAATCAATGGAGACCTTTTTGGAAAGGCGATGCGAAATGTAAAGAAGGATGCGTGGGATTATCAATATATACACAAATAAATTATGAGTTTTTACGGTTACGAAAAATTTTACGTTAATGGGTGTTCTCACTCTCAGGGAGGTGGATTAGAAGGACCAGAACTCCGAAGTGATTCAGTATTCCCATTATACAAAGAAAAGTATGGTATTGAAAAATGGGAGGATAGAACCCGTTTAAATTTTGCACACCACCTATCAGAGTTAATTGGGATTCCACATCTGAATGAAGCTGAAAGTGGAGGAGGTGTAGAGAGAGTGGTTAGAATGGCGTATGAATGGATATTGGAAAATTGGGACAAAAAGGATAAAATAATATTGATATTGGAAAATCCGGACCCATCCCGTTTTGAAGTTTTTTATAGACCTTTGGACGAATATTTTATAGTTAATACAAATATAAATGCGGAAGAGGGAAATGGTGAATTTGTATCTGCTACTCGAAAATATTATAATACGAAAGAACTATCTAATGAGGATAAAATGTTAGAACCTATCTTTATGAAGTGGTTTAATAATCATGCAAATATTAAAGAGAATTGGAAAAGGATTGAAAGGGATTTTGTGGGGCTATATTCTTTTTGTAAATTGAATGGTATAAGAATTTTTGTAATGACGGGAAATAGTGTTACATTTAGAGATTGTTTTGATAAAAATGATATCATAAAATTTGGAAATGACGAAAAAAATTATGATATTTGTAGTTGGGCTTTTAATAACAAAAAAACTATTAAGGATGAATTAGATGGTAAATCATCAGATGGTCATCCTGGTTATTTTGCACATAAAGAATACGCTGGGTTACTGAAAAAATTTATAGAAGAAAGATTAAAATGAAAAAATTTTGGAAAAATAATGAACAATGGATATTGTTTCTATTAATGATAATCCATTTAAATGCATTTTGGATGATATTTGAAGAACAAATGAGAACAAGTGAATGGATGGTTCTATTTTGGTTATTTCAGTTCTTTGGATTTAGTACATTATATGGCATTAGAGCAAGGAAAAAAGGATGGATTATTCACCGATAAATTAAAAAAATATGAAAAAATTATTAGAAAAAATTAAAACTTTGTTGGGAATTAAAACCAAAGAAGAAAAAGAAAGAGAAAAGAGAAGAGCTGAATTGGAAGCTGAATTTCAAAAAAAATTAGAAGAATTGAGAAAAAGAGATCCATTCATTTACCACAATCGTTAATAAATTTGGCAGTTTGAGATATTTTTCGTATATTTGATAAAATAAATTAAAAAAATAAAATTATGGCAAAGTTTTTCGAAGTATCAGTATCGGTAAACCACGAAGTTGATGGTGGCAAAGGTGGTGTAAAAATCAAAAAAGTAAAAGAAAATTATTTAGTAGATGCTATGACAGTTACTGAAGCAGAAGCTAGAGTAGTTAAACAATTTGAAGATTCAGGAGTTCAGTTAGATTATGAAGTAACTGGTGCAAGAGAATCTAAAATTATTCAAGTAATTGATTAATGAATACGGAAATTAAAGAAGAATATACAACGATTCTTAAAAGAGTTCCGCCAGGTGATAGATGGGTATTTGCTGATGGTAATTCATCTGCTCCAATATACCCATCTCTTACCGATGGTTTAGAAGCATGGTTTCAATCTAAAGGTGATACACAATTCCATATCGATGCTAAAAAAGGAATTGTTCAAATAGTTAAAAGAGAAGAAGTAGAAAAACCAATTACTAAGTATTCTTTATATGGAGAAGACTAAAACATTAGTTATTTGTAGTGGGTATTTTAATCCAATTCATAAGGGGCATATTGAATACCTCAAAAGAAGCAAAGAATTAGGAGATTTTCTTTATGTAATTGTGAATAACGATTTTCAAAGAGAAATGAAAGGTAGCCGACCATTTATGGAAGCGGAAGAAAGAAAACTAATCGTTGAATCTCTTAAATTTGTTGATAGAGCAATGGTGGCGATTGATGATGAAAAAACTGTAAATCGTAGTATTAAATGGATTATGATGAGTGTTGGAAAAGAATTTAATCGTTATATCTTTGCTAATGGAGGTGACCAAAATAGAAACACCGTTGGAGAAACAAAATTATGTGAGGAATTGGGAATCGAATTAGCAGATGGTTTAGGGGATAAAATTCAATCATCTTCAAAACTTATAAAAGAATCAGATGAGTTTTATAATAGGAAATAAATGTGTAGATTGTTTAGATACCAGCTGTGTAAGTGTTTGTCCAATTGATTGTATTCATGGACCTATTTACACCGATAAAATGGGATGGGAAGTATCTCAAATGAGTGATGAAGATAAGAAGGGAAAACAACTATATATTAATCCTGCAGAATGCATAAATTGTGGAGCCTGTGTTCCTGAATGTCCTGTTGATGCTATTTATTCCGATGAAAGGGAAGCGATAACATTAGGAGATGAGGAATCAGTTCACAAAAATTATGAGTTCTTTGGTCAGTTTTATACAAAAAAATAATATATTTATATTTAAATCTATAACTTAAACAAACAATTATGACAACCGTTATCGTTATCTTAGTAGTATTTGCAGTAGCTGCAGGTATTGTTTACTTTTCAATGAAATCTGGTAAAATCCAGGATGCAAACAACAACAACATTCCCGATGTAATCGAAGAAAAAATCGAAAAAGTTGAAGAAGCTGTTGAAGCAGTTAAAGAAACTGCTAAGAAAGTAAAAAAGGTAGTAGAAAAAACTGCAAAAGTAGTTGAACAAACTGCACCAAAAGCTAAAAGAGGTAGAAAACCCGCTCAAAAATAATCAACAACTACATAGGTGAGTTTAGTAAATGAAGCATTCTGTCTTGCTCCCTGGGTTCATACATATAATGGAACTTTGGGAGAAAGAAGAGTTTGTTGTATATCTTCTTTAGAGTTAGGTAAAGGTTCTACTCTTTCCGAATCATGGAATTGTGATAAGATAAAGAATCTTAGAAAAAAAATGTTAAAGGGTGAAAAAATTGATTCCTGTAACATTTGTAACTCACAACCTTATGAAAATACATACAAATTTCATTTCAATGGAAATTACTCTTATGTATTAGATGATATTCTAAAAAATACATCTGATGATGGTGAATATACTGGAAACCCCATTACATTTGATTATCGTAATGATTTATGTAATTTAAAATGTAGAATATGTGGAAGTTCCGCATCATCATCAATTAGAGCAGAATTTACAAAATTTGGAAATTACCAAAATCAATCAGAATTACTAACCGGAGAAGAATCTCGTAAATTATCGGATAATCAATTAAATGAAATGCTATTCTTAATTGAAAACACCGATGTTAAGGAGATTTATTGGGCAGGGGGAGAACCTTTGTTTAATATTAATCATTATAAAGTTTTAAATAGATTAATTGAATTAGGAAAAACTGATGTTTTTTTACGGTACAACACAAACTTTACCAATATAACTTTTAGAGAGTTTAACTTTTTGGATATCATAAAAAATTTTCAAAGAGTTCATTTTTATTTTTCACAAGATGGAATAGGAGAAATTGCTGAATATTTAAGATATGGGCAAAACTTTGAAAAGTGGAATGAAAATATTGAAAAGATATTAAAACTTAAGAGAAAAAATTGGGAATTCTATCTTCATTCAGTAGTTACCATTTTAACATTACTTGATATAGAAAATATAGTAGAGTATGTTTCTAAATTTAAAGAAATGAAAATTAGTTTCTTTAAATGTTTTTCTGATGAATATAAAGATATTCTTACTCCTGAATTTTATCCTAAAGAAATAATTTCAAACGTAATTGAAAATAAGATAAACCTTATAAATTCTAAATACAATGATGAAAATAGCTTAATTGCTGTAAATTTTCTTCAAAATATTTTAGATAATTTTCAACAAATTCATAGAAGTGATATACAAACCAAACTTTCGGTAGAATATATTAATGATTTAGATACTTTACGACCTTACAAAAAAAACTTTTCTGATTTTCTATTAGAAAAAGATAATCAACTTTTTGAATATTTAAATAAAAGAAAAGCTGAAATTCTAAAAAATGATAATAACTGATTTCCTTAATCAATATCAAAACCATAAAGAATTAAATTCATTATGGAATACTTCTTTACCTTTTCCGAACTTAGAAATTAAAAACTTTTTAAGCGACGAATTAGTGGTTGATATGAAAAATGAAATCACCGATTCTTATAGAAAGCATAACAACCTTCTTAAAAATTTTACACGAAATGGTTCTCATATGGTTGAGTTATGTGAGGCGGGTGATATTTGCCCGATTGCTCATCAATTAATAGGAGATTTACATTCTAAATATTTTATAGATTGGTTAGAAAAAGTTACCGGTATAGATGGATTGATTCCAGATCCGTGGTTGGTAGGAGCATCTTATATGAGATGTTATAGAGGAGATTCTTTACAAGTTCATTCTGATTTTAATTGGAATGAAAAACTAAAACTTCATAGAAAATTAACATTGGTAATTTATTTAAATCCAGAATGGGAAGAATCTTGGAATGGAGATATTCAATTGTGGAATAAAGAAAGAACCGAATGTGTTAAAAAATATTATCCTATGAATGGAAATTTAGTATTGTGGGAATATTCTAAATACGCTTTTCATGGGCATCCACATCCTTTAAATTGTCCAGAACATATAACGAGAGATGGAATTAGATTATTTTATTATATATCGGATGCCGAACATAAATCAGATGACCCCCCACATCGTTCTTTATATTGGTTTGATGAAAAAACTAAAGAACCTTTTGATAAACGAGAACTTTGGTAATACTTATTCGTAGATGAAGAAATTTATCAGACTAAAAAAAGGAAGAAAGATTTTCGGAATTTGTGAGGGGTTAGGTCTTCTTACTGTAACTGACCCTATATTGTGGAGAGTGTTATTTATTTCACTCATATTTTCTCCTTTCCCAATTATTTTATTTTATATTCTAACAGCTTTAATCACCGATGAAATTTAGTGTGGAAAAAGTGTTGATAAAGATGTTTGGTTATATAAAAAATATTTTCTATATTTGTGAAATCATGATGCAGGTGGGTAAAAATAGAAATCGATTGGGATATTATTTTAAATTTGTAAAAAATACATAGACGAGTTGTACCCTCGTCTATTTTTTTTAATAGATGGTTATTAATTTTAAACAAAAACAAACAAGTATGAAAAAAACAGTGATTATGATGGTGCTGCTTTTGATGACATCCCTGATGGGATTTTCTCAAATTACAACATCAACAATTTCGGGTATTGTAAAAGACCAAAAAGGTGAAACAATACCTGGTGCAACGATTCATGTTAAACATGAACCGACTGGTACGAATTATTATTCGGTTACAAACAAAAATGGTGGATTTACTGTTCCAGCTGTAAGAGTTGGAGGTCCATTTACAATTCACGCTTCATTCGTAGGATTTAAAAAAGGTGAACTTAGAGATGTTAATACATCATTGGGTTTAACTGAAAATGTTGAAATCGTATTATATGAAGAGGCTACTCAATTAAAAGAAGTTGTTGTAACCGCAGGTGGAAAATATGGTATTTTCTCAAAAGAAAAAACCGGTGCTGCACAACAATTCGGAAGAAGAGAATTAACTACTATTCCAATTACAGGAGCTAGAACTATCGATGGTATTACAAAATACAATCCATTTGGTAATGGTAACTCTTTTGGAGCACAAGATTCTCGTTTGAACAACTTCACAATCGATGGTTCTCAATTTAATAACAACTTTGGTTTAGGCTCATCAGCACAAGCGGGTGGTAGAACCGGAGCAAGTGCTATTTCATTGGATGCGATTGAGCAAGTGCAAGTTAATATTGCACCTTTTGATATTCGCCAAAGTGGATTCACCGGTGCAGGTATCAATGCGGTAACAAGAAGTGGTACAAATGAAATTGAGGGAAGTGCATACCAAACTCAAAGAAATAACTCATCAACTTATGTAGGAGATAATGCAAGAGGTACAACTGTAACTGCTGCTAAGTTTGATGAAAAGGTGCAAGGTTTTAGATTAGGTGCACCAATCATTAAAAATAAATTATTTATCTTTGGTAACTTTGAAAGTATTGAAAGAACTGAACCAGGTACAACATGGATTTCAGAAGGTTCTCCACTTACAGGTACACAAATTAGTAGAGTTAAGTACAATGATATGAAAACTCTATCTGATTTTATGAGAACTAAGTTCGGATATGAAACAGGCCCTTGGGAAGGTTATTCTAATACAAATACATCTAATAAGTTTTTGATTAGAACTGATTGGAACATCAACGATAAGAATAAATTAACATTACGTTATGTTCATCACAATTCCGAAGCACAAATTAATATTTCAAACTCACAATCAGCAGGAGCGGGTAATAGAACTACTCAATTTAACGCAATGAGTTTCCAAAATAGTGGTTACACTATTCAAGACAACACTCGTTCAGCGGTATTGGAATTGAACTCAACTTTATCTAAATCTTTATTCAATAACTTAATCGTTTCTTACGATAAACAAATTGAGAATAGAGGTTATATGAGCCAAATGTTCCCAACGATTGATATTAGAGAGGGTGCAGCAACTTACACTTCAGTAGGGTTTGACCCATTCACTCCATCAAATAAATTAGATTATTCTACATTCAATATTACTAACAACTTAACTAAGTATTTGGATAAACATACTTTGGTAGGTGGTTTTAATTATCAAATGTATCAATCTAATAACTTATTCTTCCCTGCATCTAATGGAGTTTATATCTTCAATAGTTTAAATGATTTCTATAATGCAGCTAATCAATCATTGGCAAATGGTGGTAGACCATCTACATTGGTGCCAGCTCGTTTCCAATTCCGTTATTCGGCATTGCCAGGAGCAGTTGAACCAATGCAAACTTTAGAATCTAATAGATTGGATTTGTATCTGCAAGATGAGTATGAAGCTGCAAAAAACCTTAAATTAACTTTTGGTTTAAGAGCTAATATTATTAGTTTTGGTCAAACTGCATTAGAAAACCCAGCAGTAACATCTATGACTTTTGCAGGTGGTGAGAAATTTAATACAAGCGTTCTTCCTAAAACACAAACTTTATTCGAACCTCGTTTCGGATTTAATTATGATGTAAAAGGTGAAAAGAAAACACAAATCAGAGGTGGTAGTGGTATCTTTACCGGTAGACCTCCATATGTGTTTATTTCTAATCAAATCGGTAACAATGGTGTGTTGACAGGGTTTATTGATGTAAGTGGTGCAGCAGCGGCACAATATGGTTTCACTGCAGACCCTAATAAATACTTTATCCCATCAACTCCAACTTTACCATCTACATTTGATTTAGCATTTACTGACCCTAATTACAAATTCCCACAAGTTTGGAAAAACAATTTAGCAGTAGACCAAAAATTACCTTGGTTAGGTTTAGTAGCAAGTGTTGAATTACTTTACAACCAAACTATTAACGCAGTTCATTATTACAACGCAAACTTAGATGCGCCGGTTGGTACATTGGGTGGTGTTGATAATAGACCTCGTTATGCTGGTACTGATGCTGGAGTTAGAGTAAATGATAATGTTTCAATGGGTGCAGTTCTTACAAATAGAAATGGTGCTTATAACAAATCAGCTACATTTAAATTAGAAAAGCCGGTATCTAAAGGTCTTTGGGGATATGTTGCATATACTGCAGCAGATGCACAAGATTTTATGGATGCAGGTTCAATCGCTAGTGGTAGTTGGCAATCAGCATTATCAGTTAGTGGTAATAACAACTTAGATTTAACAACATCATCTTTTGTTGTTAGAAATAGAGTTGTAGGTTTATTAGGATATAGAATCGATTATGGTAAGAAATATGGTGGAGCAACTACAATTACTTTAGGTTATGTAGGTGCAGAAAACAATCCATTCTCTTATATCGTAGCAGGTGATTTAAATGGTGATAGAGTAAACAACAATGATTTAATCTTCGTTCCAAACAAAGGTTCAGATATTCGTTTCGCACCATTAACGGTAGGAACTAGAGTTTATACTGAAGCGGAACAACAGGTGGCATTTGATGCTTACATTTCACAAGACCCTTATTTATCAACTCGTAGAGGTCAATATGCTGAAAGAAATGCATTAGACCTTCCTTGGTTACATAGATTTGATTTATCAATAGCACAAGATGTATTTGTTAAGATTGCAGGAAAAAGAAATGCTTTCCAAATCAGAGCAGATATCTTAAACTTTGGTAATTTAATTGATAACCAATTTGGTGTTTCTCAAAGAGCAACTAACCCACAATTGTTGAACTTTGTAAGTAGAGATGCTAACAACGTTCCGACATATAGATTAGCTACTCAAAGAGATGCTAGTGGTACTTATTTGATTAAAGATACTTATCAATATAATTCATCAGTATTTGATGTATGGAGTGCACAATTGGGTATTCGATACACATTTGGTAGATAAAAATAAAAATTTACAATTTTTTAAAGAGAGGGATGAAAATCTCTCTCTTTTTTTTGTAGACTTACTCTCAAAACCTATATTTATAATTAAAATATAGTTTCCCTAAATTGTTTTGTGAATTGTTACGTTTTTTAAAATAGGGGTATTCCCTTAAGTAATATTTTATGAGACAAAAAGTTTATTTATTAGCAAACGATATAGCCGATAGGTTATTAGTTGCGTTTTTGTATTTAGCCCTAATATGGGTAGGGGTTGCACTTTCAATTCAGGTTTATTTTGTAGGTTTAACAATTGCAGGTAAAGATGATTTATTGTTAAAATATTCAAATTGGTTTACACATAAATTTGATGGAAATTTTAAAAATTCACCTGGTAACATTTGGTATAATGAGGAAGACCATATTTGGGTAGAATCGGTAACCAATAATGTTAAAATTGGTAAATTAGCTGGAAATCGTAATTTAGAATTCGGCGTTAAGAATGTATTAGAAGAATATTTGCAGGAAAAGGGATATGATTTATCTCCTTCTTCTACACAAAAGCTACAAGTACAAATTGTATTTTTAGATGTTTTATCAACAAAGAAAAACATTTCAGTATTCCATTCGAATGAGGAAGAGGTTGTAATAAGATTAAGAGGCTTATTATATAAAGATGGAAAAAAGGTTAAAGATATAATCGTAGAGGAATCATCCTCCGAAATATCGATGTCCACACTTATAGTAGATCAGGGTGGTAAGTTTAACCAAACATCTTTAAGTAATGCTCTGAAAAAAGGTTGCGATAAACTTGTAACCAAATTATTTTCAGATAAATAAAATGAAAAAACTCTTATTACTTTTAGTGATACTTTTTGTATCTATGTCATCATTTGCTCAACTTACGGTCAACCAAACTATAACTCCAACAACTAATTTAAAAGTTGGAGATACTTTGACTGTAAAGTACACTGTGGCTAGAGGAACTACAACACCTCGTTATTTTTGGTTAAGATATTCTTTCAATAATAAAGCATTAGCGATGGTGCCGAATAGTACCGTATTTTCTCAAGGTACTTCTACACAAACATTCTACACCGGGTGGAATAACTATAAGTTTACTCCGGCTGCGAATGTTGCTGATACACAATTATATACTCAATATCAAACTACACCTTGGGGATATGTTGTAAACAATGATTGGAATGTTGGACAATTGACCGTTCAGAGAACCGATGCATCCATCAATGGTGATATAGCAACTCAAAAGTTTGTATTGAAAGACCAGAACACTTATAATGATATCCATAAACTAGATTTAGCATATTCATATGATGCAGCAGGTGCATTCATTTCACCAATCACAAGAAATGCTACGAACATATCTTTAACGGGTATAACAGGTAATACATCTCAATTTAAAGTAAAAGTTTTATTCCCACAGGGATATACAATTACTGACCACAATGTTCAATTGATGAAATTGAAATCAAATGGTAGTGGTGAAATTGATTGGACACAGGCTCCAATTGCACAATTACCATTAGATGGAAGTGGTGAAGCATTATTTACAACACAAGTTAAAGTAGGAGATTCAGTTGGTGTATTTGTTGGGCCAGCATTTCAAAAGACTTGGATGAATAATGTTGTAACCGTATCAGATGCATATAAAGCGTTCTTAGGGCATTCTCAAACTGATATTGGCGGCACTCCAAATTTCTTTACATATCCAAATTTGGAAAAGAAAGTTGGTTTAATTACAAAAAACAAAACAACATTTAGTGAATCGGATTCATATTACTTATTTGCACATGTAATGGGTATTAATGTAGATACACCTGCTATGATACCTTCTTCCACATCAACATCGGTAAGATGGTATAGTGGTTTATTAAATCAAAGTTGGTTAGATGGTGTTGTAAAAAATAGAGTATTAATTGATTCACCTACAAAAGAAGTGCATGCCGTATTTGCTTGGGGTGGAGATTTGAACTGGTCACATTCATCTGATCCAGATGTGATAGCTAGTAGAATTAGTAGTGGAATTTATACTAATGCGGTAAACAAAAGTGATGCATTAGTAGTAAAGAATATGTCATTATCTTCTAATATAACAATGGCTTATCAAACCGAAGCAGTTGAAACTGCTAAATTAAGTGTAACTTCTACATTAGAAAATGGTAAGGTTGTATTAACTACAAACTTAACAAAAGAAGGTTTAGCTGGATTGGAAGTTATTATGAATTACGATGAATCTAAATTAACATTGGATAATGTAATATTTGATGCAGGAAGTACTATAACCAACTTCTCAACTCACAAAGATGGTAGATTGACATTTGGTTCTATTGATCAATTAAAAACCGCTAGAATTAAAACCGGAACACCATATAAATTAGTATTCACACCTAAAGTACAATTAACAAATACTGCGGGATTATTCTACTTTGTTCTATCTGATGCAGTAGATGCTAAAGGAAACAAAATAGACTTAATAGTTGAATAATATGAAAAACCTATTAGTTACATTATTATTTTTACTAACATCATTTTTAGGGTTCGGACAGAGTGTATCTGCTCCGGACTCTAAATCATTTTTACCATCTACAACTGGACAAGATGCTAGTGGATTTAGTTTAAGTGGATTTAATTCTACTGCAACAATATTAGCATCAATCAGTTTAGTTAATCCACCATCGGGTACAACCTTTTATCTTAGTACAACAACAGGTCTAACCGCGGCAAGTGGATTTACTTTAGCAGGTAATAAGACTCGTTTGGTGGTAACAGGAACGATGACTAATATTAATACGGCATTAGCATCTCTAAAAGTAAATACGGGTTCAGTAAGAGGTAATATCGTATTATCGGTGGCGGCAACTGTAAACCCAACGGGATACTTTTACAATGGAACAAACGGACACTTTTATAGACCAATATCATCCGGAACAACTTATACCGGCGCAAGAGTAGCGGCATTAAATACTACATTCAAAGGTCAGCAAGGATATTTAGTAACAATTACATCGGCAGATGAAGATGCCTTTGTGTTTAATAATGTTCCACAAACAAACATTTGGTTTGCATTAACTGATGAATTAGTTGAAGGTCAATGGAGAATCGATGCCGGTCCTGAAGCAGGAACTTTAATCAAAACATCAAACGGACAAACTGCAGGAAACATAGTTGGGCAATATAACAACTGGGCACCCGGTGAACCAAACAATAGTGGTAACGAAGATTACGCAGTAACTAAATGGAATGGTTCTCAATGGAACGATTTACCAAATGGGTTTAGTTGTCCATATGTAATTGAATATGGAACTTGGACTAATCCCGATGATGCAACATTTACAGAATTCTATACTAATTCGGTAACTCACTCAAATGGAGAAGTTTTAACTGCAAGATTTAATTTTGATTTTGGTGGTAATGTGGATGAAACTAAATTTTCAGCAAAAGCAAATACTTTTGTAAATAATTTATGGGGAACAACAACTAATACATCAAGAGCATTAAGCGGATTGGGTAAAGTAGATATTACGAATGATTTAGATACTACAAAAGTAAGTGATGGTAAAAAAGCAACAATATCAGCTGGACAAGTTGAATATTCTTATGTAAACATTTCAAATGGTACTACAACACTTTATATTGATTTAAGAGTATTCGATTCAACACAGCCATCCGATGTAAAATTAGTTTCTATTTTAGATGTATATAGTGGACCTGTAACATATCAACAAACATCTACTTATTGGGCTCATTATATTGTTCCATCAACTTTAACAAAAGTAACGAATGGAACTTCGACATATTTGGCAAATATAAGAAACTCTGGATATGATAATTGGGCATTTAGTTGTCAAATAGGATTTAGTAATAATGGTATTTTCAAACAACATGGAATTGATTTATCATATACCAATCAAACTGAATTGAATACTTTATACAATAGTATTGTGACCGTATCCGATGTTTATTTAGCATTTAAAGAATTATCAAATAGTGGAATATTTGGAAACCAAAGTGGATTAGAATTCACATCAGGTATTCAATTTATGAATGCCGATGTAGATGGTAATGGTCTATTCAATGAAAGTGATACCTACAAACTATTACAACATTTAACAGGCGTTGCACCACTTACACAATATTCAACATTAACCTATTTGATGAAGTTGTATGGTAAAACCGAATACGATGTGATAACAAAATCGAACTGGAATACCCAATTTAATTCGACAAGAAGTTTATATCCATTTAATCTTAACAGTGGTGTATTGAATAATACCTATAATATTAGTGCAACTTGGATAGGAGATGTAAATTTATCACATTCGGCACAACAAACTGCAAGCGGAGTAAGTGCTAATAGTGTTAGAGTTATGAGTTTAAGCACTAATTCAGTTTCTAATCAAATTAACGCATCGATTTTAAGCGAAATTATAAATGATAAAGTAGTGGTTAATATATCAGTAGATCCATTGCAAGAAGAATTGGTAGGAACTCAATTTCAATTAAATTACGATAATACTAAATTAAAATTTGAAAAAGTAGATTTTATAACAAAAGGAAATCCTACAAATTTTGGAACTAATAAAGGTTCTTATATAAGTTTAGGTTCTTTGATTACAAATGATGGTCTTGTTTTGGATAAAACAACTGAATATAGAATTACATTTACTCCAGTAAATCCATTAACTGATATATTAGGATTAACTTCAATATCGGTAACGGATGCAGTTAATAGAGCCGGAAAACAATTAAAAATAAAATTAAACTAATGAAAAAAATATTACTAATCATATCATTAGTTTTAATTGGATTTGTATCTAATGCACAAATACAAAAACCAGATACATTACAATTATCAGCAAAAGAATTATTTGATGAAAGTGATGATTGGAATGATTTAGGTATATTAGAATCTTATATTGATTTTTCAAAAGATGTTCTTTCATCATCGAATCTTTCAATAGGTATAATTGGTAGACAGGTATCCACTACTCTTAATTTAGGATATCATAAATCATCTATGAATGGGAAGTGGGGACATACATTTGCGGCATCAATTAATCCTATATGGAATTATTATGGTGTTGGTTATGGACTTAGTAGAAATACTGAAAAGAGAACAACTACAATACAAACATTCTATTCAACCGATTTTGATTTTCAAAAAGATATTACATTATCATTTATTGATGTATTCAGAACTAAAAAGTGGGGAACATTTGGATATAGCTTAATTGCTTCAAAATCATTTTGGGGAACATATGAAGGTGAGTGGGAAGGAAAATATACGGTAGATGAAAATGGTAATTTTTTAGATTTAATATATCCACAAATGCCGGCATCATCTGAACTTACTTATAGAGGTATGGCAATGTACACATATACATTCAAAACTAAAAGAGTAAACATCTCACCACAAATATTCGCAATGAGTGATGTATATAAAGTATTCAAAGATGGTACTGAACCGGATTTGGCATATGTAGATGATTTCAATTTGGATTTATATTATGGTACATCTATTGATTGGAAAATAACTAAAAGATTTGTGTTAAATACCAATATCAGATATAATACAACTTGGGATAAATTAAGTGAATCAGTTGGTTATAAAAAGAGTAACCCAATCCTATTTATGATAGGAACAAATTTTCAATTTTAATGAAAAAGATAATATTAATATCGTTGATTTTATTGGTTGGATGTACTAAAATGGAAATAGAACCAATTCCACCCCCAAATGTTCAAAACATATTTGATGTGAAAGAAAGTAAGGTGTTGGACGGGCAAACTATATATTTCAAATTACCATCGGATGGAATTTATACGCTAACTCTAATTGATAAAGAAAGTGGACAAGTAGTAAGTAGAGAAAGGTTTAATGGTAAGGTTGGAGAAAATGTAAAGAAGATTTATACGAATTCAATACAGTTTCAATATTTATATTTGTTATTGGAAGATGTTACTAAAACCGAAATTGCAAAAACAACAATAATAACTAGATAAGATGAAAAAAATATTATTAGTAGCATTGGTAATGATTGGGTTGACAGGATGTTATAAAGATGACCTTATGCAACCAATGCCAGAAGTAAAAGAACAATTGCAAATTAAAGATGCAGTTGGTATTAAATTAGAATCTGCATTTGTAACAACTGAAGTTGCGATGAATGTTAAGATGGAGGTTGCACAATCGGTTACTATTAAAATCTTTGATATATCCAATAGAGTGGTATCAAAGGAAACAATGAGTGTAAAAGCGGGTGATAATATCTTAAAGGTATATACATCAGCATTACCTTCATCAGCTTATAGAATTGGTTTATTTGATTCAAGTAATAAGCAATTGGGAATAACGGATTTTAACAAACTATAAATAAAAACAAATAAGATTATGTCAGAAGAATTAGAACAATCAAATGATGGTACTTGGTCGGGATTAAAAAAGACCATTATCGGTGTAGTATCTACCGCAGTTATGGGATTAGGTACTTGGGGAGTGACTCAAATCACAGGTGGTGGAGATGAGCCTGCACCCGTACAACAAGCAGCTCCAGTAATCAACATTACAAACTCTAACCAACAATCTCAATCGGCAGGTGGAGGTAAAACGGTTATTATTAAAGAAAAGGAAACTGCTAAAGAAAAAGCTACTCCAGCTGCAGCACCTAAGAAAAAAGAGGGTGATGAGTTTAAAGAGAAGCCAGCTGAATGGTAAATGATTTATAAAATAAGTGTTATAATTTTTTTCGTAGCCTTTTTTATATGGGCTATGTTACACGCTGAAAAACAAAGAAGAAATGGCAGAAAATAATCAACCTAGTGGGTTTAAAGAATTATTAAATAGTATGATGAAACGCAGATGGTATATCACTGCGTTAGTATTGGGTTCATTTATATTAATCATCGGAGGTATTTTTGGTGCTATTACATCAAACACATCAGCATCGGCAGAATGGAAAGAACTTCTATTATTGATGTTAGGTGCTTTCATTGGTTCTTATGGTAAAATCATTGATTATTGGTTTAGTGATACTGATAAGGATAAAATGTTAGTTCAAAAAATGGATGAGGAAGATGGTACATCATTAAGTAATACTGCTGATATGCCAGTGAATAATACCCCTCCTACACCAATTATTCCGGATGCGTTTGCTAAAGCAGTTGAAAACATAAAATCGGAGTCAAAAGTAAATGATACATTTACACAGGAATCAGTAGTATCACTACCACAAACTGAAGAAAAACAAACTAAAGTAGGTGTTGAAATCGATGAAGATGGTGATGGTACAATGGATGGTTTAGATTTCGATGGTGATGGTAAGATTGATGAATACTTTGCACATAGACAATGTGAACACATATGGGGTGATGTGGATGGTGATGGTGACGAAGAGTGTTTGAAATGTGGAAAAATAAAAGATGAAGATGCCGAAATGGCAGGATAAAATAGGTTACATAGTTTATAACAATTAAAAACAAAAACTATGGGATTTTGGAAAGAATTATTTAAAGATAACAACGATATCAACGAAAAATCAGTAGTTGGTTTCCTTTCATTCGCAATGATGGTAATTGCATTATTTGTAGACCTTATTACGGGATGGATGGGAAAAGAATTATTGATTAACGAATATATCTTTAATGGATTTTTAGTAATCACATTAGGTTCATTCGGTATTGCTTCGGTTGATAAATATATTAACAGAAAGGCTGAGCATGATAAGAATAAATTAGATGCTGGTGCTGAAGAAGAATTAGGATAATGCATAAAGTAAGAGGATATTATAAACCGGAAGAATCTTTTAAAACCATTAGGGAATGGAGGGATATTGCTAATAAGTTTTTAGACCTTCAAAATAAAGGATTTGATACAAGAGGTGGGCAAATTGATAATAATCCTGAATTAATCAAATTAGTTAATAATTACTTTGGTCATCAACTTTATGTTGAAACCGAACAAATACCCGATTTGACTAGAAAAAAGGTATTAGATTTTATTGAAGATTTTGTAAATCATAGAGTTTGGGGAATAGATAGAGAATTTAACAAATATATTACAAATATCAATAATGATAAGATAAATTTTTTCTATTCTAGAGGAGCATTAGAACCATATGTGTTAATGGATGAACAATTCACAAAGGATACCTATGGTGATAAAAAAATAGAAATTACATCACTACATTGGACTTCAAAAGAAGGTTTAATTAATTTAATAGATAGTGTAAAAAATGGGTATAAAATTTCAATATCAACATTTACGACACAGGCAAAAGAGTTTTTTAGACCAGAGAGTAATATATTAGTAAAGGTAAAGGGTGATTTAGTTGCAGCATTTAAATCTGATGCGAAAACATTAGTAACTGATAGAGGAAATAGAGCCGCAAATATGTTTAGATTATCTTATCCAGATAATGAAGAAAATTTATGTAAAAATCCAAATGATTGCACACAAAATAAAACACATCTTTGGAATGAAATAGTAATAAGACCAAATAAAGTTATAGATTATAAAGAAGTTAAAAAATATTAATATGTTATTAAAAAAAGGAGATAACAACGAGAACGTAAAATTAATGCAGGAGAAATTAGGAATATCTCCGGCAATAACAAACTTTGGGCCTAAAACCGAAGCAGCGGTAAAAGAATTTCAGGCTAAACATGGATTAACCGCTGATGGAGTAGTGGGGCCAAAGACTTGGGAAATGATTATGGGTCAATCAACACCGGCACCTCAACCAGCGGCTCCCATAGCACCAGTTGGTGGATTGAAATTGGATAAATTAAAAGGGCATATTCCTGATGCAGTTATTCAAATGATTCCTGATACGGCAGCTAAGTTCCAAATCAACACTCCATTAAGATTGGCACACTTCTTAGCACAATGTGGACATGAGAGTGGTGGATTCAGAGTAACACAAGAGAATCTAAACTATTCAGCTAAAGGATTGGCTGGTATCTTTAAGAAATATTTCCCAACTGAAGCGGCAGCCGCGGCTTATGCTAGACAACCACAAAAGATTGCAAATAAAGTATATGCAAATCGTATGGCTAACGGTTCGGAAGCAAGTGGTGATGGCTACAAATTCAGAGGTAGAGGATACATTCAATTAACAGGTAGAGATAACTACACTCAATTCGGTAAAGCAATTGGTGAAGATATCGCAAGTAACCCAGATTCAGTAAGTGGAAAATACGCATTGTTATCAGCAGCATGGTTCTGGTCTAAAAATGGATTAAATAAATTAGCAGATGGTGGTGCAACTGATACAACTGTAACATCTATTACTAAAAGAGTAAATGGTGGTACAATTGGATTGGCTGATAGAATTAAACACTTTAAAGAGTATTATCATTTATTAGCATAATAAAAAATTTAAAATGAAACGCATATATGAAAAAGGTATTAGTATTATTAAGTTTCTTTTTGTTAAGCAGTGTTGCGGTTGTTGCTCAAACAATAGGAGTAACAAAGACAGAAGAATTTAAAGCAGATTTTGAAAAGAAAAGAGATATTTCGGCTTATTTAGATTACGAAGGTCCGAAGAAGTACATTCAAATCTTAAAATGTGGTATTGGTGAAGAAGTGTATGAAATGTATCCAGAACTAAAGGAAAAAAGAGTTGGGTTGGGTGTTGCGAATATCGTGTTAGAATATTTGGATAACCTCAATAGATTTGAATTTACTGAAGATAAAACTGAAATTAAAAACCGAATGGTTGCTCAATTTAAAGCATCAAACGCAGGTATTTCAGAGAATAAGATTCAAGGTAGAGGAAATATTAAATTAGCACATTACTTTGTTGAGATTGAAGTATATGATTATTCAGTATCGGAAGATGAAACTATCAATCTAAAGAATGGTATCAAAGATAATATGGTAACTCGTTTAGGTTTGCAGGTTAGATTCACAAATGCTGAAACGGGTGCAATTATAGCAGCATCTGGATTAGGTGAAGCAAAAACAACTAGAGAATTAACCTTAGTTTCAGATGCTTCGGTAGACCCAATTAAATTCAATCAATCAACCATTAGTATCTCAACTAAAAAAGCATTAGATATAGCTTGTGCAAACATCTTAGATAAATTAATTAAAAAGGGTGTATTTGTAAAATAATATCTTAATAATTTGTTAATACAAATTTAACCAATTTAAAGAAACGATAATATAGTTATTGAGGAACTAACTTAAACTATATGAATCGTTTCTTTTTATTTTTGTTACTTATACCAAATTTATTGTTTTCTCAAGTAACCATCAAAGGTTCTACAAAATCTACCAAAGAACCTCTTCCATTTGTAAACATAATTTTTAAAAATTCAGATGGTAAAATATCAGGTGTTGCATCTGATATAAATTCAAATTACGAAATCACTCTTCCATCCGGCGCTTATGAAATAAGAGCATCATTTTTAGGATATAAACCTTTTGTAAAACAATTGGATGTAAAGGGTGATATTCAATTAGATATTTTATTAGAAGAGGAAACTACACAATTAAATGAAGTTGTAGTAAAAGCAGTTGGACAAAAAGTAACTGAAGCAGCAGTAGTACGAACAATCCGAAATAGTAATGTAGTATCGGATGGAGTATCAATAGAATTTATTAAAAAAACACCTGATAGAAATGTGGGTGATGCACTTAAAAGAGTAAGTGGTGTAACAATTCAAAACGATAAGTTTGTATTGGTAAGAGGATTAGCAGATAGATATAATTCAGCTATCCTAAACAAAACACTCCTACCATCAACAGAGCCGGATAGAAGAGCATTTTCATTTGATATAATCCCAACCGCGCTAATTGATAACATTATAGTTTCTAAATCAGCATCCGCAAATCAGCCGGGAGATTGGAGTGGTGGATTGGTTCAGATTACAACAAAAGAAGTATCCGATAATTTCTTCAATATCTCATTGGGAAGTGGTTGGGGTTCGGTTTCAACTTCAAAGGATTTTAAGTTAGTTCAAGCTACCGAATTCCCTTCCACATTCCCATCCACTTACAAATATCGTATTAGTGGTAATGGTGATAAAAGATTATTTACAAAGCAATTCGGAAATCCAATAGAAGAATCCTTTACATCTACTCCAAACTTAAATGGAGGTCTTTCGTTTGGTTATACAAAAGGAAAATTCAATTCCTTATTTAGTTCAACTGTAAGAAACACATTCACTCTAAATAATATTGAAAGAAAGGATTACCAATCATCAACTGAATTAGCATACGATTATAGAGATATTTTATATACAAAAAGATTTTCCACAAATGGTTTATTAAACTTAACTTATTTAGGTGAGAATCGATATAGCTGGAAAACATTGGTAAACTATCAGGCAGATGATACATACCTAACCCGTAATGGTGATAATTTTGATAATGTTCAAAATGTTTTAAGTAATTCATCTAACCACATTAATAACATTGTAATCAATTCTCAATTAGATGGTAAACTTAAAGATTGGGATTTTAACTTAGGATATAATTTTATATTCAGAGAACAGCCTGATTATAGAGTAACCCCAATTACAAAATCATTAGGTGTAAATGAACCATATGCTACCGCATGGAGAGATACATATCGTTTTTGGAGTGTGATGGATGAGAATAGTTTTAATGGTAACATCAACAAATCGTTTGGTAACATTAAAGTTGGTGGTGGCTATCTAAAAAAAATTAGAGGATTTAATGCAAGAATATTCAGATATCTTTCAACTGATATGTTGGATGAGATAACAAACAATACCGATAGATATACTGCTGATTTTGATTTAGGTTCTCTTTACTCAATGTATGAAAACGAATGGGGTAAGTGGAAACTAAATACAGGCGTAAGAGGTGAGTATAATCTATTCAATGTTAATACCGCAGATTTTAGTGGACAGAAAGTAAATGTGAATAGAGAGTATTTAGACCTTTTACCATCACTAAACCTTTCATACAATTTAGAAAAAACAAAGTATAGATTCTCATTAAGTAAAACATTAGCAAGACCTGAATTCAGAGAAGTAGCTAATTTTGCTTATTATGATTTTGTAAGAAACGCACAAATATTGGGTAATTCTAAATTGGAAAAATCTGACATATATAATGTAGATTTGAAATGGGAACTATATCCAAAAGCAGGAGAGAACATTTCAGTATCCGTATTTGGTAAACAATTCATTAGACCGATAGAACAAATAGTAGCAGATGGTTCAGTTCCATCTAATCTTCTTTTAACTTACACAAACCCTGATAACGCAATTCTTTATGGTGTTGAATTAGAGTTTCGTAAAAAGGTAATGAGTTGGTTAGATGTATATACCAACACATCGGTGATGAATTCTGAAGTAAATGTAAACGGAGTAAAAAGACAATTGCAAGGGCAATCAAACTATGTAATAAATGGTGGAGTTAATATTCACAAAAATAAAAACACACTTAACATAACTTACAATAGAGTAGGTGATAGAATATCAGCAGTGGGATTTCAGGGCTACCCAGATATTTTTGAAAACAGCAGAGATGTATTGGATATAACTCTTTTACATAAACTTAAAAAAGGAGAAATCAAAATGGCAATAGGTGATGTATTTGGCCAATCATCAATCTATTATCAAAAGTTACAAAACCGAAATTTAATCAAAACAAACAACGAACAAACAATTTCATTAACATTAAATTTAACATTATGAGAAAACTATTAGGACTTATTTTAATTTTAGGATTATTCAGTTGCCAAAAAGAATTAGGTGGAGATGATGCACCTATAAACATTCCATTAACAACAACATTAACTGGAAACATTAACACAACCACAACGCTTACATCAGACAAAGTGTGGACATTGAAAGGATATGTTTATGTAACCGATGGTGCTAAACTTATCATTCAACCTGGAACAACAATCGTATCTGATATTGGTGAGAAAGGTGCATTGTGTATCGAAAGAGGTGCACAAATAATTGCGGAAGGAACTGCAACAAAACCAATCATATTTACATCAGGTAGAGCAGCAGGTGAAAGAGCTCCAGGTGATTGGGGTGGTATTGTAATATTGGGTAGAGCAAAAACCAATAGAACATCAGAACCAACTATTGAAGGTGGTATTGGTAGACCTTATGGTGGAACAAACGATTTAGATAATAGTGGAGTTCTAAAATATGTTCGTATAGAATATGCTGGCATTGCTGCAATGCCAAACTCCGAGATCAACGCACTAACATTAGGTGGTGTTGGTAGCGGAACAATCATTGAGAATGTTCAAACTATTTACGCTAACGATGATGCATTTGAATTCTTTGGTGGAACTGTAAATGCTAAAAACTTATATGCATTCGCTACCGCAGATGATGATTTCGATTTCGATTTTGGTTATACCGGAACTATTACAAATGGTGTATCAAAGAGAGACCCACAATTCGTAGATAACGGAGATGCTGGAAATGGTGTAGAATGTGATAACGATGGAACGGGTTCAACTGCAACTCCATATACACATCCTAAATTATTGAATATGATTTTAGTTGGACCTAATGTATCAACTGCATTGGCAAACCATAACTTAGGTTTAAGATTTAGGAGAGCAACCCAATTCACAATGAAGAATAGTGTAATTTGGGGATGGATGAAAGGTGGATTAAGTTTAGAAAGTAATGAAACTACACAATTCGTAAAAGATGGAGTTTCAGTATTTGAAAACAATTCAGTAGGAACATTTAACCCTACCCTAAACTTTATCAGTAGAGCAACCACAATCCTAACAAATGACCAACTTAAAACTTTAGCTTTAGGTAAAGGTAATAAAGAGATAGACGTGGTAATACCTGAATTAGATAAACCAATATGGGTTAATGGATGGACTAGATTCCCATCCAAAGGAAATTAAAAATAAAAGGGAGTGTAAACTCCCTTTTTTTATATTTATAAGAAATAGCAATCTTATGAAAAAACTATTATTTTTATTGGTATTTATTCCAACATTAGCTTTTTCACAAGTTAGTAGTTGGAGAGGTGGAACATCCGCACCGAGAGTATCTACACCATCAACACAACAATCAATCCCTCAAAGAAACGATGTTAGTAGTTGGAGAAATCAACCACCATCGAGAGGATACGATAGACCTATAAGAACAAGACCAGGTTCAAGCATAATTGTTAGAGACCCGTGGTTAATGAACGGATGGGGATGGAATAGATGGGATATGTGGGGAGCACCTATGTTTGGTTGGAACTTTTGGCAACCAATGTGGTATATGAATGATTGGGGTTATAGACAGCCCGCTAGAGTTTATGTATATGATGATGGTAAGAGAGATACTATCAGAGGCAAGAAACCAATTATTAGTTTTGGTATTCAAAAAACAGGCGGTAATCAGATTGGTGGATTCTTTACAATTGGAAACAAAGCATATTTTATAGCTGAATACAATTCAACATTTGAAAGAGATAATTCAACATTCTTTCCGTATGGTAATATAACACAAGTTGATTTTCCAATGGTAAGTGATTTGGTAGAACAAAGAAACTTTTATGTTGGTATTGGTAAGAGAATCAAAAGAACAGGCGTTCACCTAATGATTGGTAGTGTGACGGAAGATGTAAAATGGAGAGGTAAAGATGATATTGGATATATTACTTTCCCAAAATATAGAGATAGATTTACAACTGTGAAAGTTGGAGCGTTACATGATTTCAAAAATTTAACAATAAAGTATGATTATGACCCGATAATCAGAAATAGCACTTTTGGATTGGGTATTAATTTCTAAAATGAAAAAATGGGTAGTTGGTATTATAGTATTGTTTTTGTTTGCTTTTAAAGCCAACGGGCAAACCTATACACAAACATTTATAGATAAGTGTACCGGTGAAAAGAAAGTGGCAACTACTACAATCATAAATGGCCACGCTACCGTATCTTTTTATAATCAGGTTAGAACATTCACCCCATTAGAAGTTCAAACGGGTGTAGTGCAAACCTGGTTATTTACAACTAAGGCTACATATGAAGCATTAACTTGTCCCGTTATTAATAATCCAGTTGTGCAACAAGCGGTAGCAAATACAGCAACTCAAGCAGCTGCTAATGCCGCTTCATCGGCAGCAAGTTCAGCAGCATCAGCAGCCGCATCATCATCAGCATCTGCAGCAGCAAGTAGTTCTGCGAGTTCAGCAGCTGCGAGTTCAGCGGCATCAACTCCACCGCCAACAACACCTCCACCATCAAGTGGAAGTAGTACACCACCGCCAGCAAGTGGTAGTTCATCACAAAGTGGGGGTAGTTCTTCATCATCTTCATCACAAAGTTCGGGTAGTTCATCTGAAAGTAAAACCGAAACAAAGACTGAAACGAAATCAGAAACAAAGAGTGAGTCTAAATCAGAATCAAAATCTGAAACTAAGAGTGAAGAGAAGAAGGAGGAAACAAAATCTGAATCTAAAAAAGAAGAGAAGAAGGAAGAATCCAAAGAAGAAAAGAAAGAGGAAAAAAAGGAAGAATCCAAAGAAGAAAAGGAAGAAGAGAAAAAGGAAGAGAAGAAAAAAGAAAAAGCTGCACCATCCAATCCAATGTTATTATCATCGGATTTATCTACAATCGAATCACCGGATGGTAGATGGCTACAATCTGCTACTATTGGAGTATCGAGAGCATCTATGGCAGGAGATGAGAGTTATTCGGCAACCGCAGTTGTAATGAGTGATTTAAAAACATTTATAGTAAGTGGTGGATATACTAAAATGGATTTCTCAAATGGTAAATTAAATGCCGTACATTCTTATTCATCTGGATTTGCATATCTAAATGGAACATATATGAATTTATTGGGATACACTTGGGTGAAACCAACTGAAAAAAGAGGAGTATTTGGATATAATACTTCAGTAATAAATTTATTTATAAAAAATGCAAATACAAATCAATATGATTTTAATGTATCTACATCGTTAGTAGCATTTTGGACAAAACCATATCAGTATAGTAAAAAACTATCAGTATCGCCACAAATATTTACAATGTTTTCACCAATTGGTTGGAATAGTAGAGAAGGTACAACTACTGTAAATAGACATATGGGGTTCTTATTGGGAACTAGCTTTGATTATAAAATAACCAAACGATTTGGGTTTACGGTTAACTATCGATTAAGTGGAAATACAACACCTGGATCACCATTTTTAAGTAATATATTAATAGGAAGTAGAATGATACTCTAAGCTACTTCTCTATTAATTTGTAATGGGTTGGTGTGTTCTCTATTTTTTTTAACACCATAGTCTGTTGTTGTTTTTGAAATTACTGCTCCGAATGAGCCACATACTAAAATAAGAGCTAGAAATAAATTTAACATATATTATATTATTTTAATATATATATTAATAAAAATATTAAAAGACTATTAAAAATTGTATTTTCCTAAGAACTTAATAAAAGTTCCTTAAATTATACAAAACTATATTTATATACATAAACAAAAAACATATTATGAAGATTTTAAAAAATATCATATTAGTTGTTCTTATTATTTTGGTTGGGTATAACATCTTTACTAATAATAGTATTCGTACTGATGTTGAAGCATATAACCGCAAGATTGATTCTCTACAAAATGAGATAGATTCGGTTGAGAATGCAAACGTAGTATTGGATAATCATATTGAGAAAGTGGATGGTGAAATCAACTATGTAGAAACAAAAGTAACAAAGATACAAGAAAACATAACTATACTAAAAAACGAAACAAATGAAAAAGTTAATGCTGTTAATACCTATACTCCTAGTGAGCTTATGTGGTTTTTCACAAACAGATACGAAATCGGACTCGATAGTACAATTAAAAGTACCGATAGCAAAATTGGTCATTAAGGATATCCTTAGTGGTGATGGTGCTAAAGCAGAGCTGAAGGAAGTATATAAAGTGTTAGATGAGAAGAATCTACAAATTGGACTATATAAACAAAAAGATAGTTTGAAAGATGAAAAAATCGCTAACCTAAATGTTATTATAGATAAGAAAGACCAACAATTTGCTTTAGAGAGAGAAAAATCAAATAGCCTATTAAAAGAACTTAAAGCTCAAAAGTTTAAAACAGCTATTTATAAAGCAGGTTCTGGTATAGCTCTAATAATGACTGTATTATTTTTAGTTAAGTAATGAAGAAATACTTCGAAATAAAAAATATTGTAATTTCAGTATTAGTAATTTTATTATTATTAGTATCGTTTGACCCATTTGGTGTAATGCCTAATAGAACTAAAACTATTGAAAAAATAGTTAAAGTAGATGGTCAATCGTTGCACCCAATTCACGATACAATTGAAGTGGAAGTTCCATATGATGTTGAAGTACCATATGAAGTTGAGAAACTAATACCATATGCAGTACATGATACAATTGAAGTAAAGGTAGATACTAATTTTATTGTAAACCAATTTCTAAATACTAAGAACATATTCACAAACACATATAAGTTTGACAAACAACAAGGTTCAATTACAATAACCGATACAATTTCAAAAAACAAATTAGTAGGTAGAAAATACATAACTAATATAATTCCAAAAGTAGATACTCTTGAAATACCAGAACCTTTTAGAAGAAAAGTTTATGCTGGATTCGAAGGTGGGGTTAATCGAGCTGATTTTGTAAACTTTATCGGAGTTGGAGTGATGGTTAATTCTAAATCTAATAAAATATATAATTTGGGTATCGGTGTTAATAATAGAACAACTGATGGAACAAATGGTGAGTTTACTCCATATATAAGAGGTGGTGTTTATTGGAAAATAAAACTTAAAAAATAAATAAAAAATTTTAAATGGCTATTAAAAATAATAGCCATTTTTTTTTTGTTTTTTTAAATGATGTATATATTTATATCGAAAAATAACAATAGAACTATGTTAGATAAACTAAACAAAATTTTGATTTCTTTAGAAGATGCTGTTGATTCTGAAGATTGGTCGTTAGTACAACACGCAATTAATAAACTTGAAGAATTGTACGAAAAAATTGAGATGGAAGAACAATTTGGAGAATACGATGATTAATAATGAAAAATGTTTTAATTTATTGTGAAAAAAAGTTTAGAGATGCTTTATTAAATAATTCTCCTTTTTTTACAAAAAAATCTTATTATGACTGTGATGAATTTGAAATTCATTCTATATTGAAAAATCATAATATTACGATAAAAGATAAGAAGCAATCCTTACAAAGTTTTGATGGATATGAAATTTTGATAATCGATGAATTAGACGATTATAATTCAGAAAATACATCTTCACTTTATTTTTTCATACAACCCATTGACTTTAATATATCAGACCCATTTATAATGAATAAATGGCATGAATCTTCTATTGATTCTACCTTTCCAAATAAACTTGAATGGGCAAATAATAGATTTCCAAATTTAAAGTTTTTAGGATCTAATTTATATCAATCAAAAAATCAAATATTTGATTTATCATTGGTATTAAATTTAAATAATCATAATGATAATTGGGGAAAATATCATTTTTTATCCGATAAATTATTTGAATCAATAAATCAAAAAGCATTTAAATTAGATTATTGTTTCAGAGAAGTTAAAAAAGAGAATAGAGTAAAATTTTTATTAGATTTAATAAATGCCTTAGAAGAAAAAGATTTTAAGGATATAAAAATTTCTGCACATGGTGGATTTTTAAATGATGAAAAATATTATAAAGATGTTAAGGAGTTTTTTGAATCTAAAAATAATTTTTCTTTATTTTCCGAATTGATAAAATTAGATAAACGATTTTTTAGTTTTGATGAATTATTAAATCTAAAAGCGGGATATGAGGCTTGGCCCGTAAATAAATTAATATATAATACTTTATCTTCTGATATTGCGGTATATTATGAAACTGCAAGAGAAATGCCTGGCATTTTAAATACTATGAATGATTTAATTACCGAAAAAACAATAGATTTGTTGAATGTAAGAAAACCATTTATTCATATGAGTAAAAATGTGGATGAATTTTTAGATAAATTTGGATTCATTAACTATAATAAAGATGTATTTGACCCCATAGATACTAATAAATTGAATCTTATACAAAAAATATTGGATATGAGAACTCAGGATTATGAGATTCTTATGGCTAAATTAAGAAATGCTGCCTCAAAAAATAGAGAAATGTTAGATTCTTATTATAAAAATAACACATTTCTTTTTAATTTAATACATAACTAATTGATTATCAATTTAAAAAAAATATTAAAAGTTTTTTTCAAAAGGCTTGTTTTTTTCAATTATTTTTCATAATTTAGACATATAAAGTTTGAGAGTTATGAAAAAATACAACAACTACCACTCCTCATTTTGGTTAGAGGAACATGATTTTGATGAGAACATCGTTTTCTCATCCCTTTCCGAAAAAAGTGTTGATACCTTAAAAAAGTATCGATTATCTTCTGCTCGTAAAGCGATTTCCAATTTCGTTTCTATTGCTACTGGAAAAAACATTCCGGTTACCTTTGCTACTAACAACTCTTATACCGATGGTAAAACGGTTGTAATTAGCGGTGATATTGATAAGCCAGAGAAATTTGATATTGGGGTTGGTTTGGCATTGCATGAAGGTTCTCATATTCTTCTTTCGGATTTTGAATTGCTTAGAAATTTAGAATCAAAAATTCCTACTTACCTATTTGATTTGGCTAAGAGTAAAAATTTAGGTAGATATGAAGTTATTGATATTGTAAAAAATGTTGATAACATCGTAGAAGATAGAAGGATTGATAACTTCATTTACAAAAATGCTCCCGGTTATAGAGAGTATTATCTTAAATTATATGAACATTACTTTGGTGATAAAACCATTGAAAAGGGTTTAGAAAGTGATGATTTCAAAAAAGAGAATTGTGAATCATATATGTTCAGATTAATCAATTTGATGAACAAAAAATCTGATTTGACTTCTCTTAAAGGATTGAGAGAGATTTGGAAAATATTGGATTTAAAAAACATCGACCGATTAAAAAATTCAATCGATGCCTTCAATGTGGCTTTGGATATTACAAATGTTATCTTTACTAATATCGATGTGGTAGAAAGTAAAAATGATAATCAATCTGCTGGGCAGGGTGAAGCGGATGAACAAGGTGAGGGTTCTCAACAAGATGGAAATGCGGGTGATATGAAAGGAGATGAAAACGAAACTCCTTCATCAAACGGTCCTTCTATGAATTCAACTGCAGATGGTGGTAATAGTTTGGGCGAAGAATCAGAAGGTGAGGCAAATGATGGAGAAGGGGATAAAGGTGGGAATGGCAATGATAACTCTCTTTCAGATGGTATGTTAAAAAAACTTAATAGAATCATCAAACAACAAAAAGAATTTTTGGATGGTGATGTTAAGAAAAAGAAAATCACTAAAACTTTAGAAAATGAAATTTCTTCGGTTGAATCTCAGGGTGCAGAAATTGTGCATGTTGGAGAGGGAATCAATAATTCTAAAGGGTGTGATGTGATTATCTTAAAAAATCTTACAAAGAAAATGTTGGAAGATGATTCATTTGGAATGAGTTATTCTTATACGGATTGGAAAACAAATGAAAAATTGGTTAAACAAACTATCAAACCGGAAGATGTTTCAAAAGCCGAAATGATGGGTACGATAATGGGTAAAAAATTGCAAGTTCGTAATGAATCAAGAAATACGATATTCAACCGCCAGAAAAATGGTAAGATTGATGGTAGAATGATTGCTACTTTGGGATTTGATAATGAAAATGTTTTCTCTCAAACCTTTGTGGATAAATTTAAGAAAGCAAATATTCACCTTTCAATCGATGCCAGTGGTTCAATGGGTGGAAGAAAATGGAGAGAAACAATGATTAATGCAATCGCTCTGGCAAAGGCAACTTCAATGATTTCAAACTTAGAAATGCAAATAAGTTTCAGATATTCGGATAATGAATTGCCAGTTATCGTAATTGCTTATGATAGTAGAAAAGATTCTTATCAAAAAGCAAAAAGTATTTTACCTTTCCTTAGAGAGTGTGGAACTACACCGGAAGGATTAACTTTTGAGGCGATTCAAAAAATGATTATTCCTTCATCAAATGATATGGATTCTTTCTTTGTAAACATTTCAGATGGAGAGCCTACCTTCTCAAATAAAAATATCCAATACGGTGGAATGGCTGCCTGTGAGCATACTAAGAAAGAAGTAAATAAGATTAAAGCAAATGGTATAGGAGTTCTTTCCTACTTCGTTTCTGATAATGATTACTACTCCGAAGGTTCTAAAAATAAGTTTAAAACGATGTACGGAGCAGATGCCAGATTCATCGATATTAATTCAATAGGAGAAGTAACCAATACCCTAAACAAAATGTTCCTTTCTAAGTAATTGATTATCAACGGTTATAAACCGTTGATTTTCAATGAAAAAAATTTGAAAAAATATTCAAAAAGGCTTGGAATATTGGGAATTATTTCGTAGTTTTACTATGTAATCAGTTTGAGAGTTAAACATAAAAATAGAGTTATGAAAAATGTTATGAAAAAGGATTCGTTCTCCGAAAGCAACGAAATTTGTAAAGTAATTATGGTAGGTTCTAAATACCATATGGTTAATTCCAATGGTATTGATATCGGTTATGCCGGTGCTAACACTGCCACTCGTAAAAAGGCATATGAATTTGGAAATGCCTTAAAATCAAATATCAGTAAATCCGGTCGTAAACAATGGAGACAGGTTGATATTAGTGAATATGAAATGCTAGTTAAACCTCTTAAGGAAAATGGTGAGGTTAATATAGAAGCTAGTAACGAACATTCTGATATCATTCGTATCATTCATGAGGATTCAATTAAATTGAAACCCGATAATTTAATTATCAAAGATATCAAATGGAAGTATTTGATTCGTTCAGCCGTTCGTGGTAAAAACATTATGATGACTGGACCGGCCGGTTGTGGTAAAACTATGGCTGCTAAGTTTTTGGTTACTCAATTACAACGACCTGATTTCTACTTCAATTTAGGTTCTACACAAGACCCGCGTGCTACTTTGGTTGGTAATACTCAATTCAACAAAGAAACCGGAACTTACTTCTCTGAATCCGCCTTCGTTAAGGCAATCAAAACTCCAAATGCAATCATCTTATTGGATGAGTTGAGTAGAGCTCACCCTGATGCATGGAATATCTTAATGACGGTATTAGACCAAAACCAACGTTACTTACGTTTAGATGAGGCAGAGGGTTCACCAATCGTTAAGGTTGCTGAAGGTGTTACATTCATCGCAACTGCTAACATCGGTAATGAATATACTGCGACGAGAGTGTTGGATAGAGCAATCTTAGACCGTTTCGTTACAATTGAAATGGATGTATTGAATAGTGAAGAAGAATTCACTCTCTTAAAGAAAATGTATCCAGAGGTAAATGATGATGATTTGAGAGCAATTGGTGAAATTGCCCACAACACTAGAGAGGTTAGCCGTTCGGAAGTTGCAAAGTTGAGTTCAATGATTTCAACGAGAGCATCGGTTGAAATGGCAGGGTTGTTGTATGATGGATTCACTTTGATGGAAGCTGCTGAAGTTGCTATCTTACCTTTCTTCTCTAATGATGGTGGATTGGAAAGTGAAAGAACTTATGTAAAGCAATTGGTTCAGAAATATATTAAGACAACCGATGAAAATCTTTTCAATAATATAGCTGATGAAAAAGCTGAAAATGAAGAGACTATCGTTTGGTAACGATTTCATAACTCGGGAATTGGGGGGAGCAATCCCCTCTTTTCTTATAACACCAACCTATGATTAAAAAAACTAAAAAAGAATTAGAGTTCATCCAATTTGTAAAAGATGAATGTAAAAAATATGGAGTTAAATGTTCACTTAGAAATGTAAATTATGTAAAGTTGAGTGGAAACATTAAATGTAGTGGATGGTTTGATGAAAGTGTTCCGGAATTAGTTTGTAGCTTAAATAGAAAAGATTGGATTGAGATTCTGGCACATGAATATTCACATTTAACACAATGGGTGGAGGGAATTGATTTGTGGAAAAAATGTATGATTGCAATGCCAAAAGTAGATGAATGGTTAGGAGGGAAGAATATAAGAAACATAGAAAAATATTTAAACGATAGTAGAAATTTAGAATTGGATAATGAAAAAAGATCAGTTAAATTAATTAAGAAATGGGGATTGAATGTAGATACTGATCATTATACACAAAAGGCAAATGCATATGTTCAGTTCTATAATTGGATGAAAGAAACCCGTAGATGGGCAACTCCTAAGAATTCACCATACCGAAATGAAAAAATCATTTCATCAATGCCAAAAAAGTTCAATATGAACTATGAAGTAATGGGAGGAAAATATCGTAAACTTTATAAATCAGAAGGAATATAATATGAAAATTGAATATACAATTAAAGAAGTAAAACCTAATATTTTTGCAGTAATTGTTCCAGATGATTATCATAGACCGATGTTATTTTGCAGAGTGCAGGAATATTACGAATCCCCTAATTCCGATTTCAAAGGCAAGAGTTTTGATATGTGGGGTTACATTGAATGGTATAGTAGAAATCATAAAGATGTGTTTACATACGCATTTGATTGGGGTGGGTTCAATATACCTTTAGAAATTGCTTACAATTGTTATGATACATTAAAAGATACATACACTCCATATGATGAGATTATGGAAGATATTATTCATAAAATATATGAACTTAATCGAGATAATTGTAATGGTTATATCATAGGAGCAGGTGATACTGAAGGAGAAACATTTATTCATGAAATTTGTCATGGATTATATGCCACAAATCCTTTATATAAGGAATTAGCGGACGAAATTACCCAAATGATTCCTACTGAATTATATTCAAAATTTACAAAGAATCTGATTGATTATGGGTATTCTATGGAAGTAATGGATGATGAAATTCAGGCATATATGATGACAAATTGGGAAACCACTCCATTTAGTAAAAAAGTGAATGTAAAAGAAACTAAAAAATTAAGCAAATTATATAAACAAACATTAGAATCATTTTTAAAATAAAACAAATGGAAAAATTAAAAAAGTACAAAACACAAATTTTCAATTTGATTACGATTTTTTTGATATTAGAATTCGTAATTTATCCTGGTCTTACAACTGCTAACACCTTTTTAAATATATTAGCAGGTATTAGTTTATTGTTATTGATTGTATGGGGTGGACTGGCACTTTATGATTATGTAAGAACCGATAACGGTGGTATAGTTGATAAAAATGAATTGGATGAAGCTAACAAAATGTATGATGAAAAAAACAAACCAAAGCGTAAACAAACCCCGAAGAACAAATCGGAGTTTCCAATAGAACCACATACTAAGACTGTAAAGAAATCAATAACTAAAAAAACAAAATAATATGGCAACATTTGATAGATACAACTATCGTTATAATGAGTTTGGCAATCGCAGAAGCGAAGAAGAACTAAACGAATTAGAAAAACAATTTAATCAAAATCAACAATTAAAATTTAAGAAAATGTTCAAAACAATTGGAGCAGCAGTAGTAGGATTTTTCCTATTGGTATTTTTATTTATGTCTTGTGAAAGAATTGATGCAGGGCATGTGGGTGTTAAAGTGAATCAGTATGGTGATAACAAAGGTGTGAGTGATGTAGTTGAAGTTACCGGTATGGTATTCTACAATCCAATTACACATAGTATCTATGAATTTCCTACATTCATTCAACACAAAGAATATACAGGTGATAATTCATTCGTAGTAAATAGTAAAGATGGTAGTGAATTTCATGTTTCACCTATCATTAACTATTCAGTACAAAGGGAGAAAGTTCCACAAATCTTTGCTAAATATCGTAGAAGTTTAGACCAGATTGAAGAAGGATTTTTGAAAACCGCAGTATTCGATGCATTCAGATTAGCAACTAACAAATATACTGCTGATGAATTGATTGGTAATAGACAAGGATACGAAGTTGAAGTTCGTAAGATTTTGGAAAATCAATTGTTAAAAGAAGGATTTGTGGTTAATCAATTCACATCTAATTTAGTATATCCTGAAACGTTTAAAGCGGCAATCGAAGCTAAGAATAACGCAGTTCAGGCGGCATTAAGAGCAGAGAACGAAGTTAAAACCGCAGAGGCACAGGCCAAAATTAAAGTGGCAACTGCCGAAGGTAATGCACAGGCATTATTAACATCGGCTAAAGCTGAAGCTGAAGCAAATAGAATGAAACAACAAACATTAACTCCATTGCTTATTCAATTAGAATTTGTACAAAAATGGGATGGTAAACTGCCAGTATATGGGCAAGTTCCACAATTATTTAAAAACCTTCAATAATTTCATAACTCAAACTCTCAAATGAAGGTTTTAAGGGGTAGAAATACCCCTTTTTTTATTTGGAAAATTGCCATTTTTTTCGTATCTTTAATCTATAATTAAAACAGTTATGAAAACATTCAAAGATTTACAATTTGGTGACCACCCAACTCATATATTGGGAGGTGTGCAGGCACGTATGGATTTCGATAATGGGTTTGGTGTAAGTGTAGTATGTACTCCTTATACCTATGGTGGTGATAGGGGGTTGTATGAATTGGCCGTTTTTAAAGATGGGCATATTCACTATGACAACCCGGTTGCCAATGGTGATGTAGTGGGTTATTTAAGACCAGAGGATGTTACCGATGCTATGTTAATAATTCAAAAATTTTAATTATGGGATATAATCCGTATAGATGGTGGACAAAAGGTAGACCAAACAAACCTTTAAAGGCTGATGCTCCACTCCTATTGAAGATACGAAATGGTGACTTTGATTATTCTTATATGTTTAGTGAGGCTCGGATTGTTAAAGAATCTGCCCAGAAAGCAAGTGCGGATGCTTATAAGAATTATGGGGGTACGGATGAGCAAAATCGTATTAGGGCTTCTGAAGAAGCTGGAAGGATGAAACGAATCAAAGCTATTAAGTTGGAATTCGAAGCAATGACCGATGAGAATCGAATCCTTTGGAAACTTCGCAAAGAACTTACCGCTGAATTCGGAAAGGATTTGTGGGATAAAGCGATGGAACGACAAAGAGGAAAAGGTACATTGGAAGATTTGTATAATTGGTATAAAAAGCAAGTAAAACAGGGTACAACAACATCAGAATTTGATATAAAATATCGAAGAATAAACACTAAAGGATTGGACCATCTTATTTACTAAATTCATATTTATAAATGAATTTAAATAGATAAGATGAGTTATTTAGTTGCTAATATACCCGCAATTGAGGTTTATGTAGATAAGAGATTTTTATATGATTTTCAAACCGATTCTAAAGGTAAATTATTAGGTGAAGGTGAGTGGGAAAGAGGTCATTGGGTAACTGTTAAATCAATACCAAATAGAGCCTTACTATTTGAAACCTATATAGATAAATTTGGAGCTGTGTATGATAAACTACCAATCCACGCTTTTAGATGGAGGATATTAGAACCATCCGATAAGGTATTTCCTTTGGACTTTTTGCAACTTTGGGATTGTTTATCATATAATATATCAGTAATAGAGAAAAGGGTGCTAAGGGGTTCTAAAACCTTTACAACGTTAAAGGATCAAACTACAATAGAAGGTGAATATCTTTTTACAATAGACACCGCTCATTCAGAGCCAAATGAGATAGATGCGGGGTGGAGTGAAACCCCAAACGAACATAAATCATATAATATATCAAAGTTGGTTAATGGACAATTTTCAGCTCAACCAAATAATCGTACAAGATGGTATCAACCAAGTCGAACCGATGATATAACATCTATCCCTTATTTTAGATATTCTACAAAAATTTGGAGATGTGAAGATTATGGGAAATGGAGACCATCCGAATCAAATTGGGATTACTCATTAAGCAAATAGTTTATATTTATATCCGATGATACGATTAAAAAAAATATTAAACGAAGGTAATTCAGAAAGAGATGCTGCTATGGTAAGTGGTGTTGCTGATATTTTATCTAAAGTAACCGATAAAGATAATCGTAAAGACATAGCAAATCAAATGATTAATAAATTTGATTTGGAAGATGTTGAATTTGATAAAGATTCTTTTTTAAAGTTAAGTGGTATAAATGAAGCGGGTTATCCAGAAGATTTATCATTTGAAGAATTTTCTAAAAAGAGATTAGAGGGTGCAACAAAAATATCAAATGATGCTAAAGAAAAGGGAGGTGCTGCCTTATTAACGTATCATCATTTTATTGTGAAATTGCCGTATTATAAAAAAGCATCAGAAGGTAATTTTGATTTGAAAGAATCTCAAATAGAACTTAAAAAATATTTAGATGAATTGTGTAATTTAAATTCACAAATGAATCAAATTTATTTTCAAAGATTAGTTGGTCTAATTGAAGTATTGGGTGAACTAATCATAAAATCAAAATAGTTACAACTTTCACTAAATTAAACATACATGGACGAGGGTGATAGTAAAAACATTAAAAAAGCTGAAAAGCAAGGAAAACAGACTAATGCTTTACAAAGATATGGCATTGATGCTGGCTCTATTCTTCAATCCTTTTGGGTTCGATGCCGTTCAATATTCCCTACTGCTACTGACGGGAAGTTTATGGAAAGCGAACTTCGTTTTGTATTGTATAGCGGGGTTATTTTTTGGACTTTATATTTGGTTTACGAAATTGTTAAATAAAAAATAAAATCTTTGTATTTATAAAAAAATAATGTTTCATTAAAAGTTATAAAAATGGAAAATCTTATTAATCGCAATGGTGAAGAAAGAACCATTGAGCGTATTTCACATGATAGAGTTAGAGTTATGGGAAACTCTGCATTTATCAGAAAATCTTCCGATAGCGAAGGGATAACAATGTTCGATTTCGAAGGAGGGCCTTGTTTAAATGTTGGAGGAAAAATTAAATTTGAAAAATTGGATTGGTATATACATAGTATAACACAGGAAGATACTAATTATACCGACTTCGCTTCAGTCCAATTAATTGTTTCACCAATCTATTAATTTTAATGAGAGAAATAATTTGTGCAGGATGTTCCTTCACTAATTTTAATACTCTTAATGAGGATATGATAACTAATGGTGTAACACCTGAAATAGATGGTGTATCTCCATTAGGTTCATATCCAGAAGCAATTCATCGTAACTTTAAAAATAAAGTATATAATGCGGGAATGGCGGGTAATAGTATATCCACATCCGTTTTATCTATTATATCCATTGCTGATAGATTATTAAAAGAAGGTAAAAAGGTATCTGTAATCTTACAATGTACTGAATTCACTCGAAAATCACATTACTTTCCGGTATCTTTTCAAATAATTAAAAATATTGGTGGTGATGATAGTTCGGTTCGTAATAATAATTATTTATTTGATGGAAGTGAAAATGGATTTTTTCAGTTTGGAACATTATCCGATGTATCCGATAATTTTTCAAATAACAAAAACTTAGTTAAAGTAGCAAAAAGTATAGGTGAGAATCTATTTAGTATTGAATCTGCATACATTGATTCTATTATACACATATTACTACTTCAAAACTTTTGTAAAGTAAATAAAATACCCTACAAAATATTTTGTAAAACTGAATCATTCAGTTTACCATTCGCACCATTATTTAAAATTGATTATAATAATGTCGAATCACAATTCAGGTCTATATTCATTGAAAAACAATTTGCAAATAAAAAAAGATTATCTTTTATAAACTCTGACCCATACATTAAAAACTTATTTGGGTTGTTAGATTTAGATAAATTTTGGTTTTTAGATGATGAAAACTGTAAATATGGTGGAATTACTGAATGGGTTTATCTAAAGAATATTTATAGAAATGGTGATTCTGAATACACTCCGTTAGTAGTAGAAGATATAGATGGAAACCCAACTGAATTTAAACCAATGTACCCAATACAAAGAGTATTAGATAAATTGGAAAATAATTCATTTAACCCAAATGGTCATCCATCTTATTATTATTGGGATTATTTTGTAAAATCTGAAATGATAAAATGGGAAATATTATAAACATATATCCAATAGATTTTGATGAAAATGTAAATGGTAAATTTGTTAAAACAACTGATTTTAAAGATAAAGATTGGGTTTTAGGCAACATTTATTGGTATCCATTTTTAGAGAAAATTTACAACTTTACTTTTAATTATTCGGAAACCGATACAATTTTGTTTTTAACTTACAACGGTCAAGCAGAATCTCTCCTTTCGGAAAAACAATGGTTTTTGAATGTAAAAAAAGATTTAGATGCGGGTATCTATAAAAAAGTTATAATTTATCAAAATGAAGTAAATTGGGATACGTTTCATAAAATATTGGAAATAGAAGATTTTTTCTATGAAATATTTGGAGATGATAATAAGTTTATTTTTGTAAGAAATATTTTTAAATCTAGATACAATTATAGATTGATAAACGCAACTTATACTTTTGGTTGTTTTCCCTTTCAAATTTTACACAACTATACTGAAACATTAAATTTTGATTTTAATAAAGAAAAAAATTACCATCTTTTTTCTGCCAATTGTAACGTAAAAGAAGAAAGACTTCATTTTTATCAATTTTTAGAAAAAGGTAATTTTTGGGATAAAGTAAATACATCTTTTTTCTTACCACTTTATAATAGAAATGATAAAAGATTTCTAATTTCAGATTTTGTAAATGAAAAGTTTTTGCATGCAAATACCGGCAATACTTCTTCTTTCGTTTCTCATTTAGGAGAATTGGATTTGAATATAGGTTATCATCCTAAAAAATTAAAATACGATAACTTTAATCAAGTAAAAAATTTAGCATTAGATGATTGTATTGAATCATTGTTTCAGGTTATATTTGAGACTCGTTATCATTCGCCTTGTGGAATCGTATTAAGTGAAAAGATTTTTAAAGGATTTTGTTATAAAACTCCATTTGTTATATTTGCACAACATGGTGTATTAAAACTATTAAAAGAATTGGGATTTAAAACATTTGATTGGTTAATAGATGAGAGTTATGATAAAGAAATAGATGATAAAAAACGATTGAATCTTGTATTCAAAGAAATTGAAAAATTATTAAACACTCCGAAAGAAGATTTAAACAAACTTATTGAAAAAAACTCTGATATAATGGAGTATAATTATAAGCATGTAAATGAATTTGCATTATCGGAAATAGATAAAATATATAAATTGTTTGATGTACAATAAGGATACATTTTGTGTTATGCCATTTATGCACTTTTCTGTTTTTCAGGATGGAAAGGTAAAACCATGTTGTATGGCTAGTGATTTTTTTGAAGAAAACTTTAATGATTATGTAGATTTTGAGCAATTTTATAAAAATGAATCCTATAAAAAATTAAGAGAAGATTTAAAAAATGGTATAAAAAATAAGATATGTGATGCGTGTTGGAAAACTGAAGATAGAGGAGGTAGAAGTTTTAGACAAGAAAAAAATACACATTTTCAGAAACAATATGATAAACTCATAAATGGAGAAAGTGATAAAAATGAATTAGTATTTTTAGATGTAAGATTTTCTAACCAATGTAATTTTAAGTGTAGAATGTGTGGTGAAAGAGATTCTACATCTTGGTATGATGAAAGAGCTGAATATTGGGAAAAAGAAGTTGTTGATCCTGTTAGAGAAAAACTAAAACAATGGAAATTGGATCATAGAGTATATGAGCACATTGCACCTTTTAATAAAAAGAAATTACATATTTTAAAAAATGATTTTACAAAAGATGAGTTAGAAAATTTAGAATATGTTTATTTAGCAGGAGGTGAACCTCTTTATACGAGAAAAGTTTGGGATTTTATAGAAATAATACCACATCCCGAAAATGTTACATTACAATTTCAAACAAACTTTTCATTGTTGGAATATAAAGATACTTCTATATTTGAATTTACCAAAAAATTTAAAAATGTAGTATATTCCATATCATTAGATGGATTATTTGAAACAGGAGAATTTCAGAGAACCAATTTTAAAACTGATATTTTTCTTGCCAATCTTATTAAACTAAATGATGAAGTAAAGAGTAATCCAAATATTAGTTATGATTTTACATTTACTACAACAATCATAAATGTATTTCAGTTTTTTGAAACATATGATTATCTTATAGATAATGGATATATAAATGATTATTCAAATGTGAGGTTACAAATTGTAAGTTGGCCTAAACATTTGGATGCAAAAAACTTTGGATTGGAAACTGAAATAGAAAAATATTATAGTAGAACCGAAATAAAAGGAATTGAAAAAAATCCTTATTTGAGTGGTGATATAAAAAACTATTTATTACATATTAAGCAAGGTATAGAGGGAGATTATACCGAGCATTTAACTAATTTTAAAAACTATATAAATTGGTCTTCAATTTATAACAATCTTACTATACCAAAACAATTACATAAATTTTTACAATAATGGAAAACAGAAAGTATTTACCAACATTATCAGAATTGATTGATAGATTGAGTATTATTCAACTTAAAGAAGTCTTTATTACCGAACATAAATCGGAATATGCACAAGAAATTAAAGATATCGTTCACGATATTGATTTGATTTTAAAATCGAATGATTATGAAATCGATGGAGAATTTATTAGAGCAATTGTAGTTCTTTCACAAATGAATTTACACATTTGGACAAATGAAACTAATGCAAGAGCTGGTATAGATGCTGGTAATAAATTATTATTAACTCATGGATTGAATGGTATTCGTAATACTGCAAAGAATAAAATACAAGAAGTTGTTGGTGGCAGAAAAGATTATAAGATTGATTGTATAGCAGCCGAATTTAAAGACTGGGAAATCAGTTGGTAAAATATATAATAGTATGAGAATTTTAGTTATAGGAGATAGTTGCACCGATATATTCATTTATGGGAATGTAACTAGATTATGTCCGGAGGCACCTGTTCCGGTGTTTGAGCCGTCTAGAACCGTTACTAATGATGGTATGGCTGGTAATGTTAGAGCAAATTTAGAATCATTGGGAGCAAAGGTAGAACTTATAACCAATAAAGAACAAATTACAAAGACAAGATATGTAGATAGCAAATCCAACCAAATGTTTCTTAGAGTAGATACATTGGATAAAGTTAAATCTGCGTTTGATATCAATAGAGTAAATTGGGATGTTGATGCCGTAATAGTATCTGATTATGATAAAGGATTTTTAACTGAAAGTGATATTCATCTTATAAGTGGAAGACATCCACTTACTTTTATTGATACAAAAAAACCAATAAATTTACAAACATTTTCCGATTACACATATATCAAAATGAATGAATTTGAATGGGAATTGTGCGAGAAAAAAGGAGCAAAGTACGATGATTGGTCAGATAAACTTATTATAACAATGAGTGAGAGAGGATGTTTATATCAGAATGAAGTATTTCCTGTTAATAGAGATATTGAAGTTAGAGATTTAAGTGGTGCGGGAGATACATTTATGGCTTCATTGGTATTCAAATATGTGGAAACAAAGGATTTAAAAGAATCAATTAAATTTGCTAATGATTGTGCAACTAAAGTTGTACAAAAAAGAGGTGTTACAACAATATGAAACAAATAGATTTTTTTGGATGTAGTTTTACTGAAGCGCCAATGTGGGAAATGTTGCCTAAATTAGGTGAATTTGATGTACTATTATATTCTATGCATTGCCAAAATACTAAGCCAGTAAGTAATTTTTTAGAATTTGATTTGGCTTATAATAATATTGATACTCATAAGGTAAATAATTTTGGAGGTGGAAGTTTTGGTAATCATGTTATTAAAGAAATAATAAAAAATAGGGTATCCAAAAACAATTTAAAAGAAGATGGAATAGCAATTGTACAACTAAGTGCATTGTTAAGAAGCCCACATAGTTTTGAGAGTATATTTTCTTCACAATATTCAGCATTAACTAAAATAGAAAAATATGGAATTGTTGAGTTTAATATAAATCCAGAAAATGTAAGAGCTGATTATTTTGTTGAAGTTGATAATATGGATGATTATTATAATATTCATATTAAAAATATTGAAGAGATTGTTGATTTATTGAGAAATAATTATAGTAAATTTTTTATTCATTTTGGATGGGATATTTTTACCAAAGAGTTTGAAAAATTATGGGAACAATCTAATTTAAAAGATTTTATACCAACTTGGGAATATGAATACCCTCTTAGAAATTTAGCATACTTTGAAAACCATTCAAAATATAGTTTTGTCAAAAAAATATGTAAAGGCACTAAAGGAGGTATGTTAGAATATTCTGCTAATACATTAGATGAAAATCTTAGATATGTTCATATAACCGGCGATCACCATCCATCATATTTTTCAAATAGAATTTTTTATAAAGATATCATAAAACCATTTTTACAAAGTACAATAAATTTAGAAAAAAATTATTTTGAAGAGAGTGGATTAATACAATTTGAAGATTTTTTAAAAATACTTCTACCGACTAAAGAAAGTACTGATGGTAAAATTTATGCAGACATGCAAACTAAAATAGTACATTATATTAGAAATTCTATTTTAAATAAATAAATTGAATGAAAAATTTAGTATTCTATAAATACGCACCAAACCATAATGATAAATTGGAATTTGATGATTTTCATTTAGATTCAATTCATCAACCCGAAAGAGAATTTTTTAAAGCTAGAAAAGATTATTTTTATTCATTTTTATCAAATTATAATATAATTGAAAAGGAAACTGAAATAAATGAATTGGATGATTTTTATCTTATAATTGGGTTTGATGATTCTTTTAGACAATTATTCTCTTTACCAAAGAGAAAAGATTTTACTGATTTTGTAAAGGCAAACATAGCTAAAATAAAAAAGGTAATATTTTGGGAAATGGATACTGATTGGACAAACTATACTTTGATGGAGTATAGAGAGAACTTTGTAAAATTTGATGAATATTTTTCAGAATTAAAATTATCATATAAAATATTTTCAACTGTTCTTAGATTTAAATATGATAGTGATGTTGGTTATTTTGCGGCACAAAATGCAATGACTATCGAAAAATTAGATGGAGAACTGTTAAAGAATGATTATTTTGAAGCAAACTATTCTAACCCAAAGACAAAGTATTTTTATTCGGCTGCTAATAGTATAAACACCGATAGAATGCATTATTATAAATTTATAGATGATAATAAACTATGGGATAAAAATAATTTAGCATTCTTTTCAACATATAGAAATAATGAATTGGGTCAGGGATTTAATTATTCAAAAATAGTATATGATTATAATAGAGGAAAGGGTGGATTAATTGAAATAGATGACTCGTTTATTTTCAAACCAAAACCTTTTACGGATGAAGAGTTTAAAACTATGGAGTACTCTCTTTTAACTAATTTAAACAGATATAGTGATTCTCTTTTTGAAATGGTGTTTGAAACTATGTATGAATCATGTGAAGGGCAAATAATCCAAACATCCGAAAAAACATTAAAACCATTTATACAAAAGAAACCATTTTTAACATTTTCATATACACACATATTATCCGAACTAAAAGAATTAGGATTTAAAACGTTTGATTTTATTTTTTCAGAAGAATATGATAAATTGGTTGATCACACCAATAGACTTTATTATGTCTTAGATGAGTATAAAAGTATATGTGATAGAGATATAAAAGAATTAAATAATATTGTAAAAGAAAATTATGATATTTTAGATCACAATTATACGAATATGTTAAAGTTATTGGATAAATTTAAAGCCGATTTCATAAACGAAATTGAAAATGAATAAAATACTTTTTTTAGGAGATAGTTTTACCTGGGGTCAAGGATTATACTTCTATAAATGGAAAGACGATAATAAAAAAATATCATCAGATGTAGGAGGAATGTATCCGAGTCATTCTGATTTGATAACTAATGATGATTTGATTTATAAAGACAAATTATCGTTTACTGGATTAGTAGGAGAACATTATAATTTAGAACCGATAAAAAGAATTACCAATGGTGGTAGCAATACCGATATTTTATTGGATACTATACCTCTCATAGATAGATATAACAATTCAATAGATAAAGTAGTTTTTCAATTTACAACACTAAGTAGATATCAATTCAGAGATTTAAACATAACTGATGCTGATGCATTTAATCCATCTTTTTCATCAATGTTTGAACAAAGGTCATTTCAATTTTTTAATCATATAGATGGTATTCTAAAATATTATTCCAATTTATATAAATTTCAATACTGTTATATGGACTGGTTGGGAGATTTTTACAAATTTAATCCCTATAAGTTTATCAAATATTCCTATAAAGAAAAACAATTTTACTATTTTGATATTCTTTTAGATGAATATAAAATTGATATAGATATAAATGGTCATAAAATTATTGATTTACATTTAAATAAAGATGGACAAAATATATTATCAACTGGAATTATCAAACACTTTGAAGAGTGATAAAGAAATAGTTTTTTTAGGAGATAGTTTTACATGGGGACAGGGATTGTATCTAAACGATTGGAGAAAAAATAGACCTGAAATTTTTGATTTTTTTTATAAAGAAACCGATGGATATGAACATCACATTCAATGGAAGAATCAAGAGAAATTTGTAACAAATGATGATTTGATTTTAAAAAATAATTTATCATTCACAAATATAGTTGCCGATTATCTTAATAGAAAATGTTATAAACGTACACAAAATGGAGGTAGTATATCTGGCAATAAACAAATTTTAAATTCATTTTGTAATTTGGAATCCACAAAAAAAGATATGATATTAATTTTTCAATTTACTTCATTAGGAAGAAATGATTTCAGTTATATTACGGATGAAGAAATGAGTAAATATAATTTAAAACAACATACAAAAGATAAGATTATAAGTAATATATTGAATGATAGACTTTTTGAAATATATAATTCAATTGATGTATTAATAAATGATCTGGAACATAGGTTGGGATGGAAATGTTATTATTTGGATTGGTTGGGAGATTTTGGAAAATTTGATGATGGTAGATTTATTGAAGTAAGTAAACGCAAATCATTTTTTGAATTAGTAAGCACCATGCCCATTAAAATTGAATATAAAGATAAAATCTTTTATGATTTCCACTTAAATGAAATGGGAAATAAAATACTAGCCGAATCTATACTTAGAAAACTAAATTTGGAAAATTAGGAAATATTTTGTATATTTGTAAAAAGGATTTATATTATGAAAGAATTTATAGAAAAATATCAGAAAGCAATCGTAGGAACTGGCGCTGTAGCCGTATTATTGATTTGTTATTTTCAACAAAAAGAATTAGCAAAGTTGCGTAAAGAACAAAAGATTGAATTTGTTGAAGGTGGTGATATTACTAAATCTCAAACAATTGATTCTTTACAAAAGAGATGCGATTCCTTAGAAGCAGAACTTTGGCCTGCATCAGTTGAGTTGGGTAGATACCAAATGGCATATGAAATCTTCTTAGAAAGAAACCCAAAAGCGGCTAAACAATATGGTGATATAATTTCAAATGAAACTGAATAGAGTTATGAAAAATTTATTTAAAAAAATCGAAAAATGGTATGATATTTATATCGTTTATTTTTTATTCAATGGAAATAAATCAAATAGATATTATGAATATTTGCGAGATAAATATGGAGATGATTTATGAGAAAACAAAAAATGTATCTTTATTTAGATGATGTAAGAATTCCAACTGAAGGTGATTGGGAAGTTGTGCGTAATTATGATGAATTTGTAGCACATATAAAAATGAATGGTTTAGAAAGTTATGAAGTAATTTCTCTGGATCACGATTTGGGTGAAAGTGCTATGCAAGAATATTATACAAATGTAAAGCCAAATTACGAGTTGGATTACAAAAGAATAGATGAAAAAACCGGTATGGATTGTGCTCGTTTCTTAGTGGCGGAAAGTATTACAAAAAATATTCCACTACCACAAATTTATGTACATTCTGCTAATCCAATTGGAACTCATAATATATTAGGATATATAAACAATTATTTTCGAAATCAAAGATTGCCTGAAATATGTATTAAGGTAAATATTGCTCATACTTATACTGAATTTTTAACTGAAGAAGAAAGGAGAGCAAGATATAAAATAATAAAAGGAGAGTAGTATATGTCATCTAAAAAAATAGAAGGTGAATTTCATATTGGTGATGGGGCACATTTGACGGTTAAAAGTAGTACTATCGTAGAAATGCGTGACCATTTAAAGTTAATGACGGGGGATGGTAAATCTACAACATTAGATGTAGTAATTAAAGCAGATTTTGATAAAATTCCCCCACAATACCATCAATTATTTATGCAGATGATGTCTGTTAGATATGGTGGAATTGTAAATATTTGGGATAATACTCAACCATTTGCAAAACCGGAAGTTAAGAAAAAGAAATGGTATCAATTTTGGAAAAGATAAGTAAACTATATTTAATAGTAAACAATTATCTATGAAAAAATTATTATTATCATTACTAATTCTCATAACATTTTCAGCATATTCGCAAGATGTTAAAATTAAAAATCAGGTTTTCGAAACTCTTTATTCTCAATCTTTAGAGCAACCTTTATGGATTAAATATCGTTCAACAAATAGACCTACAAATGTCAATAGAGGAACGATGGATTTTTATAAAGAAGTAAATGTAAAAACATCTGATGCAGATGATTATAAAGCAAACATATATGATAAGGGGCATGGTGCACCGGCTGCAACATTCTCCGATAATATGGAGAATTTAAAACAAACATTCTCTTATTTAAATTGTATTTTACAAGACCAATATCTTAATAGAGGTGAATGGAGATTATTGGAAGAGCAGGAAAGAAAATGGGATGATAGTGAAAATCTGACTGTATTGATTACAGTTCATTTTGATAATCCTGTTAAAAGAATTCCTACTAATGCAGCAATCCCATCATATTTAGAAAAACACATATATTTTGAACATCAAAAAAAATGGAGATGTTTTGTATTTCTAAATCAAAAACCAAAATATAAATGGTCTGAATTGGAAAAAATTTGTGAACCAAACGAACATAATAAATAATGGCTTATTCAGAAAAAGTATTATCACATTACGAAACACCTCGTAATGTTGGTACGTTAGACAAAAGTAAACCTAATGTTGGTACTGGATTAGTAGGTGCTCCGGAATGTGGTGATGTAATGAGATTACAAATAGAAGTAAATGAAGGAATCATAACCGATGCTAAGTTTAAAACTTTCGGGTGTGGTTCAGCAATTGCAGCATCATCTTTAGCAACCGAATGGTTGAAAGGTAAAACGATAGAAGATGCACTTACAATTGATAATATGGATTTAGTTGAAGAACTTTCATTACCGCCTGTAAAAATTCATTGTTCAGTATTAGCGGAAGATGCAATTAAATCTGCGATTAACGATTATAGAGTTAAACAAGGTTTAGAAGAATTAAAATTTGATTAATGATAACGGTTACAGAACTAGCAGCAAAAAAAGTACAATCTCTAATTGAAGAGAGTGGTTTTACTACCCCATACTTAAGAGTAGCGGTAAAAGGGGGAGGATGTAGTGGATTATCCTACGACTTATCATTTGATAGTGATATGAAACCATCTGATATGTTATTTGAAGATAAAGAAGTAAAAATCTTAGTAGATAATAAATCTCTTTTATATTTGTTCGGAACTGAATTAAATTTTTCAGATGGATTAAATGGAAAAGGATTTGAATTTAAAAATCCAAATGCATCCAGAACCTGTGGATGTGGTGAATCATTCTCATTATAATGAAACAATATTCTCAATTGTATGTAAATGGCAGTAGTTTAAGCTGTGCAGGGGCGTTGGAATACCAATCACCTGCTTGGAGATACTATACAACTGAATTAGATATAGAAAGCTGGAAAAATCAAAAAGAGCTATCATATGGAAACATATTGGGAAATATGTTAAATGTTAAAGTTATAAATGAGGCTAAAGAAGGTGGAGGGTTGGATAGGTTAATACGAAAAACATATGATTTTATATCAGAAAGAACGTTAGATGAATTATCCGAAACTCTTTTTGTGTTTGATATACCGTTGCAACCTGCTAGATTTGAAGTATTTTCTAGAAAACATAATGATTGGTTTGTTGTTTCCATTTCATATAAAGGAGGAGAAAATATTAATGAATACAATCCTATCGAAATAAGCAGAGATTGGGAAAGTTGGATGTCAAATTTATCATTTAGTAGATCATTTTTCGATTCATCTAAGGTTTTACCTATCGATGAATTAAAAGAGCATGATGAATTATTGAATAAGTTAGTTGATTACTATCATGATTATGAAATACAAACAAAAAGATTATTAAGAGAACTTACAATGTTTTATTGCTTTTTGGATAAAATGAAAATCAATTATTTCAGAGATAATAATGAAACTATTTTTGCAGGTTCTGTAAATTTCGGAGAACGAAAGAATTCAGCTGAATTAATTAAAAAATTAAAATTATTTGAATTATCAAATGAAAATGTAATTAATTGTCCAACTATATGGAATTTAGCAGAAAAAAAGAAATGGAGAATATTGGATGAAACACCTGTATATGATGCTCATTTAGGATATTATGGTAATAAAAAATATGCCGAATATTTATATGAAAAATTAAAATAATATGGCACTTACCAAAAGAGAACAAAAAGAGGCTAATCGTAAAAGAATGGCTAAGAAAACTAGGAAAGAGCAGCAAAGAGCTGGTATATTCAAAAAGAAAACCTAAACCTAATAATCCCCTAATTTGTAGGGGATTTTTTTATTTGGAAATGTCACAAATTTTTATTATATTTGTGATAACATTTGTATTAAATTATGGCAAAAATAGAACCATCTTCAAAAGATAAACCCAGAAAATTTCAACACATCTACAAAGATGATGATGGGGTAGAATCAATTTGGAAATATGATTTAGATAAGTTTCCGAATGGGCCTATTTCAGTTGAGAATAAGTTTCCACCTCATTATGAAAAGGCTCTTAAAAAGCAACAAAAAGAGGCTAAATTGGAAAAAAGTAAATCTACATTAGAATTGGCGAAAGAAGGTAAATTAGGTGCTAAAAATAAATTTTGGTAATATCAAATAATTTTCGTATATTTGTTAAAACTTTTTTATGATTGAAATTGCATTTGGATTAATTATCACCGGTTTGTGGATTGCTTTTGAAATTTATAGAGCACCATTAATGGATGAAGATACCGGTAAAACAATCAAACCTGGTAAAAAAATTAGTGAATTATTTAAAAAAAGAAAATGAAGCTAGAATTTAAAGATACATTTTTTGAGAGCGTAGAAAGATTAGTTTGGTATGATACTAAACTATGGAAGGCATGGGAATTTATTAGAAGAGGTATTCCAACATTCTTCGGAAATATCTGGCGGTTTCGCAGAGAATTATATTCACATCAATGGTGGGATTATCGTTTCACATTAGAGATGTTATATCGTTCTATTTCTATTATGGAGAAAGGAATAAGTGAAAGAGGTATTGAAGCAGATGGTTCTCGTTCTAAGAAAGTAGAAGCGATGAGAAGGGTATTAGAGTTATTGAAACATAAATTAGATGATGATTATATTGAAAGAGCTGAAGAGAAATTTGGGTCACTTAATTTAAGGGATTGGGAATTTGAAAAAGTAGAAGGAAGTGATTCATATAGATTACTTGATAATGATACCCCACAAGAAAAGGCACATCATCGAAAGATATTTAATTATGCTAAGAGATTGGAAGACAAAGAGTGGAGAGAAATATGGGGAATAATTAAAGGAAACCAAAGTGATAATGATTGGAAAAAAATAAGCAAATCTCTTACGATTGAAGAAAGGTATTCACATGATGTTTACACCAAATGGTTCAATGGTTCTGATATGAGGGGATGGTGGGATTAAAATTTAGTATGAAACAAATATTATTTATAACCATTTTAGTTTTTCTAGGATTAACTTCAATGGCACAAACAAACAGAGCAACTGGAGGGTTTGAAGATGTATTAACTACTGATACAATTTTGAATAAGTTTATGTTACATTGGATAGGTAAGCCTTATAAGTTAGGAGGTAAAACGGAAAAGGGAATCGATTGTTCGCAATTCAATAAACGTTTATATAAAGATGTTTATAACAAAGATTTGGAAAATGTAGCATATAAACAATGGAATCAAACGCAACGAGTTAAAAAAGATAGTTTAGAAATTGGTGATTTGGTATTTTTCAGAAGTAGGCAATCACCATCAGGTTGGCACACAGGAGTTTTTATTGGTAATACATACTTTATACACGCAGCAAATAGATACGAAGGTGTGAAAATTAGTTCTTTATTAGAACCTAGATATAAAAATGCTTATAGAGGAGCGGGTAAACTTAAAAAATAATAATATGGATTATGTAATTGTATTTGGATTGATGTTTGTAATCATAGGATTTATCTCTTGGAGATGGGTTAAAGCGATTGATTATATGCAAAAGAATCATCCTGATTATAAAGGAGAAGATTTTTTAAATTGGGGAACTGATAAAGAAGAAAACGATAACGATAAAACACAAATAATGTAATATGGAAAAATCAATTATCATCGACTACAATGAATATAAATGTAGTGATTCGGAAATTCTTTTAACAGATGAAGAAGTAATCTTTGAAATAGCAGATAAGCGAGGCAGAATAAGCTATGTAATTGCATCACCAACTGATTTAATCGGAGATGTTATTCAAAAGGTTTGGAAGATAGAATCAGTAGAAGACCTTTCTGAAACCCTTTTCATCGAAGATATGGTTTATGATGATGAATATTATAAATCAACTTATTTCCCAACTATTGAAGAAGAGGAAGAAGCTCGTAGATTGTTTAATGAAAAAAATGAGAAAAATGGAAGAAATTAATTATTATCCTATGGAGGTTTTGCAAAAAGCAGAATCGGTATTAATGCAAAGAATTCGTAAAATGAAAGATGGAGAACCTAAATGGGCTGCTTCACAAAAATTAAGAGAAGTAAGAGATGTGATGGTGGTTGTTAAAAAACAATTTATTAAATCTATCGAAGATTAATCCTTTCTTTTTTATATTATATTTATAGAAAACATATTCGAATGAAATTAATAAATGAGTTTAATGAAATTGTTAATGAAGTTGCTCTTTTAGAAGCTCAACTTTTAGAACAATTGATATTGGAAGGAATAGATGATCCAGGTATTCTTAAATGTGTGTTTATGGCAGGGGGGCCTGGTAGTGGGAAATCATTCGTTGCACAAGAAATATTTGGTATCGATAAAAATCTTCGTTCTTCGGTTGCTGCATCTGGCCTAAAGGTTGTAAATTCAGACCCTGCATTTGAAAACCAATTAAAAAAGCATGGTATAGACCCAAAAGATTTAGCTAGAATTGAAAAGGAAGACCCAAAATTATGGGATTTTATTACAAAAGCAAAAGATGGACCTAGAGAAATAGCAAAAGGGCAAGTTGCTTCTCTTAAGAAATTTTATGAAGCTGGTAGATTGGGTATGATTGTAGATGGAACGGGTGATAATTTTGAAAAGGTTGCAAGACAAAAGAAAGAAGCTGAAGAGTTAGGGTACGATACATATATGGTATTTGTAAATACATCTTTAGAAGTGGCTCTTATCAGAAATTCAGAAAGAGGTAGAACTTTGCCTGAAGAATTGGTAACTGAAAGTTGGAAAGAATGTCAAGAAAATATGGGTAAGTTCCAACAATTATTTGGTGGTTCTAAATTTACAATTGTTGATAATACTGAATATAAAAAAGGTAACTATACTTTTAAACATAAAAAGACAGGTAAAACTGTTGCAGTTGCCAAACCATTACAACCTGAAGTAAGAAAAGCAATTGAGGTATTTTTGAGAAAACCGATATACAATCCGATAGGTAAAAAATGGATTGAAACTGCCAGAAAATTAAAATCTGCAAATTTAATTTAATGTATAAACTAAAATCTCTCATAGAATCACTACATTTCCCTTTATGGATTATAAAGGATTTTGCTTGGTTTATGGGATTTGGTTGGATTAGTCTCATATTTGCACTACCAACTATACTAATTTCATTAGTTTTGATAGGATATACATCTGGAGTAAAAAAGATTGAAAATATAATAATTGGATGTTGGTTAAGTGCAAATACATTTTGGATGTCATCCGAATTATTTCAAATTAATACCGAATGGGTGGCTATTCTATTTTTTGTTACAGGATTGATTCTTTCTATTAAACTTTTACCCACCATAATAAAAAACTTTAGAAGTAATTGATTCCCAATCAATTATAACTAATTGATTCTCAATCAAAAAATTTTAAAAATATTTTGAAAAAGGCTTGGATTTCCCAAGCCTTTTTTGTAGTTTTACTATGTAATAAAAATGAGAGATATGGAAAATCTAATTGGTCAAATGGTTCACGTGGTAGTTTCCAAAGATGGTAAAAAGGGAACTAAACTCCTTAAGGTATGTAAGGTTAAAGCACGCTCGGTTCTATTCATTGAGGTGGATAGGGAGAATCGAAAAAACATCTTCCGTAAGGTTTCTAGAAAGGATTTGACTGCAGCTGGGATGATTGGTGATTCTCCTTTCTTTTATGTTAAAGATGGGGTATTACCTGAGAAATGGGAGAGTTCTTGGGATGGCATTGGTTCTTATTCTCCAATGGCTATAAACCAAAGATTTACACCACATTATAGTAATCACTCAAAAGGTTGGGCGCCGAAGTTACCCTCTACGACAAATTCATCTGCGGGATTTCCAATGGTCTAACTCATTGATAATCAATAAAAAATTTTTAAAAGTTTTTGGTTAAACCCTTGGAAAAATCAAAATAATTTACTACCTTTATTAAGTAATCAAAAGAGATAAAAGTTATGAGTTTACCATTTAATTTGAATTCGGTTTTAGCAAGTGCTTCATTGATTGAAGGATTTGATGTTGTTAAGAATGCTTTCCCTGTGGAAGGTAGATTTACCAAAAGGGTTATTACTTATTCAGATGCCGTTTTTGAGGCTCTAAATGATGTTGCTGAAGATTATTCAGATTGGCCTGAAGATCAGGGTTTTGGAAGTTCAGATATGACTTATGTTCGTAAATCATTCATTGATACAATGATTGATATTGCTAATCTGCGTGGTTATTATGAAACCAAATTTCAACCCTATCTTAAAGTGGTTGAATATTCGGAGATTGAAAAGGAAGAGTATGATTTGCGTAGAGAACAAGGATTGTAATTTAAACTATAAAATATAAAATTTAATACTATGGGATGTTTCAGTTTTATTTGTAAAGAGAGTGGTTTGCCAGTTGCTTCATCTTCATTTGACGGTGATGCGGTTCGTATGTATTTGTTGAAGAATGGTAAGGTAGTAGAAGAAATGAGAGGTCATTATGATTCGTATGGTAGAGTATTTCACGCTGATAAAGAAGATTCATTTCAATGGAAAATGGATTGGAGTGAGGCTGTTGATTTGATGTTTCATCCAGATGAAAGTAATGGTATGGCGGTTATTTTAGAACAATATTTCACCGGTAATATTCCAACAACTCGAAGTGAGGGAGACCCTAATCAAGGTTGGGGTAAACGAAATGGTGGACGTAAAAAGATTAAAGAACCGGTTCATATTATTTACAATTATTAAACCCTAAAATATAAAACTATGATTTACGATGTTGAATTAAGAGCTGACAAAATAGAAGAAGAAATGGAAGTGTTAAACGAAATGAATAAAGAAATGGATATTAGAGAGCAATGTAGAGAGAGGGCAATTGAATTTGCTAATGAGTGGGGATTCCCTAATGTAAGTTCTCATATTATCGATATTATGGTATCAATTATGTGTACCAGAGATAAAACATCCTATGCGGGTGGTGGATTTGTTGAGGCAGTAGTTGCTAATAATCTATATCTGGCAATGAGTAGGGCAGATAGTGATTGTAGAAACAACATTTTTTTATTGACAATGTGTAATATGAATTGTTATGTTTAATGAAAAGATTTTTTGGAAAGAAGACTTTGATGGAAATGAAGCTAAAGGTGGAATTTTCACAAGAGCAGTAGACCTTAAAAAGTTTATGGAGTTAGTTGAAGAATCCGAAACCGGTGGAGAAGTTGTTGGATTACGATTTGATGATAATAATTTAGAATTAATTATAAAACCTAAAAAATAAAAGTTATGGGATTAGACATGTATTTGTACAAAAAGAATTATATTTGGCAAGGAGAGTGGATTAAACCAGAGGCTAGGCAAGAAGTTATTGTAAAGAAAGATGGTGAAGTAGATACTTCAATCAAACCTGAAAGAGTAAAATATGTAATTGAGGAAGTTGGATATTGGCGTAAAGCGAACCAAATTCATCAATGGTTCGTTGAGAATATTCAGCAAGGTGAAGATGATTGTAAAAGTTATTGGGTAAGTAGGGAAAATTTAATAGAGTTGTTGGATATATGTAAGCAAATTAAAGAAGATAACTCTAAAGCAGAATCTTTGTTACCAACACAATCAGGATTCTTCTTTGGAGGAACTGAATATAATGAGTGGTATTTTAACGATATTAACAACACAATCGAAATCTTAGAAGAAATTCTTAGTGATGAATCTGCCGATGATTTCGAATATCAATCGAGTTGGTAATATATGAGAAAATTACTAATACCTTTAACACTATTATTGTTTAGTTGTGATAAGAGTGAAATATTGCCAATTAAACAATATACGGAATCTTCTACGGTTAAAAAGAATGAATTTAGATATGATACTCTTACATCAAACGAAGTTCGTTTAACATCCACCAGATGGGATAATTTTAATGGAAAGGGATTAATTGGATATGCTGATTTAAACAATGATGGTGAAGATGATGTAATTTATATCGATGGTGATGTGTTCATTAGAATTTATAAAAATGGATATTACGATACCTTTAAGATTCAAGGAGTATCTTTTATTTTTGCTCGTTCAATAATTCCTTTTGATATTAATGGTGATAATTTTTTAGATTTTGTTGTGTTGGCACATAATGATGAAAGGCTTCAATTTAATCCTGGAGAAGTTCCTTATGTTTTTATTAATAAAGGAAATAATTCTTTCGATACAAAAAAGTTAAATACAAAGCAAGATTTCTGGCATTTAGGAACTGCAGGTGATTTGGATGGAGATGGTGATAATGATTTGATTATTTGCACCGCTGGTTCAGTTTCATACTTTAAAAATATTAATGGAGAATTGATAGAAACACCAAATGTAGTTCCTTCTAAATATAAAGATTCGCATTATGTGGGGGCGTTGATTGATGATTTTAATGATGATGGAATTAACGATATAATATTTTTTGGGCACGAATATCAAATATTAAATGATAAATCTCAAATTGCCTTAACTAGAATTATGTTTGGTAATAAGAGTGGAACATTTACTGAAGAAAACTCTATAACTTTAGCTGAAGATAAAATTGGATTTGGTGTTATAATAGATGCCCTTTGTATTGATTTAAATAGAGATGGAAAAAAAGAAATAATTTTAGTTAGAACTGGAGACCCAATTAATTTTTCTTTTTATAAAGGTTACAGAATACAAATATTAAATCAAACAACTGACGTAACATCTCAATTTATAGATAATCCGTATTCATATTCAGAGGGATGGATTTGTATGATAAAGTTAGTAGATGTTAATAAAGATGGAAAAAGAGATATTGTAGAATTGGATAAAAGGCGTGAAAAATATTTTTTACAAAAATGATAAAAAAATAACGTTTTAGAAAATATTGTTATATATATGTATATAAGGTTTTTAAGACGATGTTTGAAAAAGTGAGTGTATCGATGCTAATATTTTTAAATAGTATCGGAATAGTGTTAGACCCGGCAATAGTAAATGAAAATAAATCTATTGGTCTAATCAAAAAAGAAATTAAAGTTTTAAATAGAAAAATTGAATGGGTAGAGGTAACCGACGATGATAATGCTTCTAAACATTTGTTAGTAACGAAGTACAACAAAAAAATTGATAAGTTGAATAATAAAATTATTACTATCAAAAAGGTTTCAGATTTAAAATTAAAGTGGGCTAAAGAGGATTCTTTGGATTCACATAATAAATGAAAAAAGTTCTTTTAATTGCTGGTTTACTTTTGGGAGCGAAAGAAACCGTAAAGGCACAAGAAATTATTGCTACTGCAACTAACAAATCAGTAGATGGATTTATAACATTAGGTTATATAAAAAATGGATGGGGTGTTTATGTAGGTTCTAGATATGATAATAAGAATTTGCTAAACACTACATCGGGAACAATATCAAATCAATTAAAATATGGTTTGATAAAAACAATAAAGGAAGATAAGTGGTTAGTGGGAGCGGGGATTCAACCGACAAATGAGGGTAATAAATTTAATACCTTCATTGGATATAACCCATTAAAATCTAAAGATATGAAACTTTGGATTATTGGAAATATCACAGGAGATACATTTTCACCTGGTTTAGGTTTATCTTATAAGTTGAAATAAAAATATTTGGAAGTTTGAAAATTCTTTCGTATATTTGAAAAACAATTAGAAAGTAAGTTCTTTAAAATAATATCGTGGGGTAGAGCAGTGGTAGCTCGGAAGGCTCATAACCTTTAGGTCGGTGGTTCGAATCCATCCCCCGCAACAAATCTACACTACTAGATTTTTGTGAGAGTAGTATTCATTTGGTATCCTTTATAGGGCTTGAATGAGGTTCACAAAAAAATATTTACAAAAGTGCTTGGAAGTTTGAAAATTCTTCCGTATATTTGTAACAACAAAATGAGATAGTGGTTGAAGCCAACATCTAATAAAACCGAATGTGTGACCTATCCAATAGGGAAGAAAGCCGGATATCATTATTTCATTTTGTAAAAAAAAAAATAAAAAATATTTGAAAAAATATTTTGAATTTTGAAAAATTTATAGTATCTTTACAAAGTAGTGTGAAACTCATAGGCAATGAAAGATACTCGGTTTTCACAAAACAAAAAAGTTCTTTAAAAGATTGAAATTATATTCTATAAAGTAATTTCGTATTACATAATAGAATGGCCGCATATGGTCGTTAAATAAACTTCGAAAGAAGGATAAAGTGGAATGGTTTGGTTTAACTATTCTGCGGCTCCTCCCCCGTAAGGGAGTTGAGCTCGAGTATGCAAGTGAGATATCACTTTGGCTTTGTAGGTGGGGGTAACACTATCATCGAAGAGTTGAAGTGACTGAGCAAAAGTAGATTGTTCAGTTGAGATGGGAACATCAATAAGAATAACTCATAGAATTTATGCAAGAAATATGAACTTAATCCTTTCATATCATTGCGTGATTCAATATTAGAGTGGTCTTAACATCAAATTGGGGAAACCCTTTAAGATAAGACTGTGTACGGGTGGTGCCGTTACTATCCTTTTATAAAGTGTACCAGCACTTATAAATGAAGATGACTCAAAATATGGTGATAGGGATATCACATCGGGTAGTAAAGTATTCCGTTGTTCAAAAGGTAACGGAGCTTGTGGCAAACCACTACCTGAAACTATCTACAAACCAAACTCAATTTGCATATTAGGATTGCAAAATCATAAATAACAAATTAAGAAAAAGAGTTTGCCAGTTACATCCGAAAGGTGTCTACATAGTAGTGAGCTGTTCACTGCCATCAAACCCCTCAAAGGAATGGTGATTCATCTGAAAGGTTTCTAACACCGCAAGTGTGAATCTGCTCGGCAGGGTAGAAGAAAATAAGTATGGTGAGAGTAAGATGTAACTCTAAGAGTGGTTAATCTATAATAACCGACATTGAATTGGTACTTCTCAAAAGGAAGTGGAAACGAAAGGAATCTAATAATCTTTCTAAAGCTGGTTCACAATATGGAGTATTCTCATCCTTATTTTATTATCATAATGGTTAATGTTGGTTCGATTCCAATAATGATAGCTTCGTAGTGGTTTAACGCAGAAAGGTAGATGTACCTTCTACAAACTGAAAGTTCCACTTAAATAAAAAACGACAAACTAAATGATGGTATGGTTTTTAGTAGGGGATTTTCGCCTTAAAGAATCTCAACCAATACGAATTAGTGTTGATGGTAAAGACGGCTGTAGCTAGGCCTTTTGAAAGAACCACCCTACAAATCTTTCATTTTTAATGAGTAACTAGTCGAGGCTAGTATTAACCAGAGCATGACTTGGATGGTGTATTTTGAAGACAGTTACTTATTTTTTAGCTAAATTATATTAAAATAAATTATTGTTATACTTATTATAGAAAAATAAAAAATGCAAACTCAAAACTTACATACAATTTCTCAACTGCCGACACAAAGATGTGAATGGGCAGGGATTCGTATGTTTAGTACGATAGCAAATCCGTCAAACTTGAATTTAGGCAAGGTGGATTATGTTAGTACAAAGTTAGAGGAAGCATCTGGATGGTAGAATAAATTTATACTCATCAACATAGAAAGACCTCTAACTCAAAAAAGTTAGAGGTTTTTTGTTTTGTGGATATAGCTCAACGGTAGAGCAACGGACTGTTAATCCGTAGGTTGTAGGTTCGAAACCTCCTATCCACGCAAATGAGTTCTTTGACATTGTGGGAAAACAGAAGATTAGCTCAGTCGGTTAGAGCATTTGGTTTACATCCAAAGGGTCATAGGTTCGAATCCTATATCTTCTACAAATGCCTGTATCGCATAGCGGCAATTGCTGGAGACTGTAAATCTCCTCTCTTCGGAGTTCGGTGGTTCGAGTCCATCTGCAGGCACATTAGGAATTTTGGTATAGCTGGTGCGTACGTTGGACTGAAAATCCAAAGGAATAAGTTCGATTCTTATAGATTCCACGCAATGACCTCTTAGCTCAATTGGTTAGAGCACTACACTTTTAATGTAGGGGTTTTGAGTTCGAGTCTCAAAGGGGTCACATAAACGGAATGTAGAGGAGTCCGGTCTATCTCGCCACATTTGGGATGTGGAGCACGCAGGTTCGAATCCTGCTATTCCGACAACATTGGTAATTAGCTCAACGGTGAGAGCATCCGCCTGATACGCGGAAGGTTGTAAGTTCGAATCTTACATTACCAACAAACATCTCCTTGGTGTAATGGTAACATGCCGGTCTCCAAAACCGTTGATTGCAGTTCGAGTCTGTAAGGGGGTGCAAATTGGCTCTTTGGTGTAATGGATTAGCACATAACACTACGGATGTTAGAGTAAGGGTTCGAATCCTTTAGGGGCTACAAATAAGGCGGGTTGTTAGAGTGGTGATATGGAGGTTTGCAAAACCTTTTACGCGGGTTCGAATCCTGCACCCGCCT